>Ga0307986_10000249_pt1 | contig 40484 bp, 36 predicted proteins | sample EllFjometageno82_FD_203170 | JGI IMG/M metagenome (GOLD analysis project Ga0307986, IMG submission 203170) | Marine microbial communities from Ellis Fjord, Antarctic Ocean - #82 | ecosystem: Environmental > Aquatic > Marine > Unclassified | place: Southern Ocean | collected 2014-10-09 | reverse complement strand
CTTAGAGGGTGGTCCCCCTATCTTCAAACAGGATTTCACGTGTCCCGCCTTACTCGAGAACTTTAATTGCTTTTACCTATACGGGACTATCACCCTCTATGGTTAACCTTTCCAGGTTATTCTAGTTATACAAAAAAAGTTACTGGCCTGTTCCGCGTTCGCTCGCCACTACTAACGGAATCTCAATTGATTTCTTTTCCTCTAGGTACTTAGATGTTTCAGTTCCCTAGGTTATCTCCTTACACCTATGTATTCAGTGCAAGGTAACTCTTAAAGAGTTGGGTTTTCCCATTCGGAAATTTCCGGATCAAAGCCTACAAACAACTCCCCGAAACTTATCGCAGTTTATCACGTCCTTCATCGACTTTCAGTGCCAAGGCATCCACTATATGCTCTTAAACGCTTGATTTATGCACAGAAAAAATTTTTCTGTGTATTCAAAAAATTATAAATAATTTTTTGTGATTATGAATTTTTAAATTGTAAGAACAAATAAATTTGTTCCTACGGATATAAAAAAAATATTTTCTTCAAATTAACAATGTATAAAAATTTCTCTAAGTTTGGTGGAGGATAGCGGGATCGAACCGCTGACCTCCTGAATGCAAATCAGGCGCTCTCCCAGCTGAGCTAATCCCCCAACTAAAAAATAATGGTGGGCCGAGAAAGACTCGAACTTTCGACCCCACCCTTATCAAGGGTGTGCTCTAACCAACTGAGCTACCGGCCCATGACATTACATTTAGGCTCTTCCAATGATTACAACGTAAGTAATCTACTAGAGATAAATGGAAGAGAAACGAGGACGGTTATATTTGTCTATGTTAAGTGAGAACTAAAAAACAAGTTTTTAGTTATCCTTAGAAAGGAGGTAATCCAGCCGCAGGTTCCCCTACGGCTACCTTGTTACGACTTCACCCCAGTTACCAAACTTACCGTGGTCAAACATGTCCCGAGGGTTCATAATTTGCCTTAAGGTAAATCCAATTTCCATGGTGTGACGGGCGGTGTGTACAAGACCCGGGAACGTATTCACCGTGGCACGCTGATCCACGATTACTAGCGATTCCAGCTTCATGCACTCGAGTTGCAGAGTGCAATCCGAACTGAGGTAGGTTTTGGAGTTTAGCTAAGCATCGCTGCTCGGCATCTCACTGTACCTACCATTGTAGCACGTGTGTAGCCCAACCCGTAAGGGCCATGAGGACTTGACGTCATCCCCACCTTCCTCCTGTTTATCACAGGCAGTTCTATTAGAGTGCCCAGCATAACCTGATGGCAACTAAAAGTAGGGGTTGCGCTCGTTGCGGGACTTAACCCAACATCTCACGACACGAGCTGACGACAGCCATGCAGCACCTGTGTTTTGTCCAGCCGAACTGAAGAAACTAATCTCTTAGTTTCGCGACAAACATGTCAAGGGTTGGTAAGGTTCTGCGCGTTGCTTCGAATTAAACCACATGCTCCACCGCTTGTGCGGGTCCCCGTCAATTCATTTGAGTTTTAACCTTGCGGTCGTACTCCCCAGGCGGATTATTTAACGCGTTAGCTATAATACAGAGAAATAATTCCCCACATTTAATAATCATCGTTTATGGTATGGACTACGAGGGTATCTAATCCTCTTCGCTACCCATACTTTCGTATCTCAGCGTCAGTAATGATCCAGAAAGCCGCCTTCGCAACTGGTGTTCTACATAATATCTACGAATTTCACCTCTACACTATGTATTCCGCTTTCCTCTATCATACTCCAGCTAAATAGTTTTAATTGCAGTTCCAAAGTTAAGCTTTGGGCTTTCACAATTAACTTATCTAGCCGCCTACATACTCTTTACGCCCAGTAATTCCGAACTACGCTAGGTCCCTTCGTATTACCGCGGCTGCTGGCACGAAGTTAGCCGGACCTTATTCTTCGGGTACAGTCATTATCTTTCCCGACAAAAGAGCTTTACAACCCAAAGGCCTTCTTCACTCACGCGGCATCGCTGCATCAGGCTTTCGCCCATTGTGCAAGATTCCCCACTGCTGCCTCCCGTAGGAGTCTGGGCCGTATCTCAGTCCCAGTGTGGCTGATCATCCTCTCAAATCAGCTATTGATTATAGCCTTGGTGAGCTTTTACCTCACCAACAAGCTAATCAAATGCGGGCTCATCTTTTGGCATTAAAACTTTCTCCGTTAGGACTTATCCGGTATTAGCACAGGTTTCCCCATGTTGTTCCGAACCAAAAGGCAGATTCCCACATGTTACGCACCCGTCTGCCGCTAGGTATTGCTACCCCGCTCGACTTGCATGTGTTAGGCGTGCCGCCAGCGTACGTTCTGAGCCATGATCAAACTCTCAAGTTTAATAACGGCGTACACAAGCTTTCGTGTATTTTAAAAAAATACACAACTTACATAAAATTACTTTTTTATAAGTTTACTTAAAGCGTGTACGACAAATTTTTTTTTGACAAAAAATAACCGTCCACGCTTCTCTTCCAAATTTACGATTTCAAGAGCTCAACAAAACTACTGAAAATTCTCTAATTTAAGAAAGAATTTTCCTTAATTTTGTTATATTTTTGTATAATTTGCACCTAAATAACAGTTGTTATTCAGTACAAGGACTCGAGTAAATATTGATAAATAGACAACAAGTCAATAGCTAGAAATATAAAAAAATAACATTTTTAAAGGCTTTTTTTCCTTTTTTAATCAATTATCAACTGTAAGTATATAAAATATAGAAAAAATGAAAAAAAATCACCACAAAATTGATCAAAATTACCTATTAATATTTTTAATTTTTTTTTTTTCTGCTCTTTTATTTTTTGTTTTTTCTTCCAAAGATTTTGTCTCCAAAGGCCATCAAAATGAGCGTGAAGAATCTACAAAAGCATCGAAAAAAGAACTTAAAGATGCCTATTCTTTTTTTTTCAATACCAATTTTATTCCTAATAAAAAAATTATTAAAGTTGTTGCAGGAGATTCACTGCAAAAAATTTTATTAAAAGAAAAAATTTCCAAACTAGAGGTCAATAAAATTTATCAAAAAACTAAAGGTATAGTTGATTTAACAAAAATAAAGCAGGGGCAAACCATAGCTGTTATATTTCGAATAAAACAAAACAAGCCATCAATATCCAGAATAACTTTTCAAGTAGATGAACTTTCTTCAGCTTATATTTACTACGATAACAAAGCAAATGATTACGAAGTTAGACTTAATAAAAAAAATTTGGAAAAGATAAATTTTTTAGCAAAAGGAGTTATTGCAAATAGCTTGTTTACTTCTGCTCAAAAAATAGACGTAGATGCTGAAGTTATAGTTGAGTTTGCAAGAATATTTGGATTTGAAATAGACTTTCAAAGAGACATGCGAAAAAATGATGAATTTCAAATTTTTTATGAACGGTTTGAGGATGATGAGGGAGAAAATTTTAAAAATGGAAATATTTTATTTGCTTACTTAAAAAACAGTGGAAGAAAAATTAAACTTTACCGATACAAAGATAGCAAAAATAATATTGGTTATTTTACGTCTGATGGAAAAAGTATTGAAAAAGCTTTGATGAAAACACCAATTAATGGTGCAAGATTATCTTCTGGCTACGGAATGAGAAAACATCCTATTTTAGGTTATAATAAATTACATCAAGGAACAGATTTTGCTGCACGTAGAGGAACACCTGTTATGGCTTCTGGCTCAGGAACAGTGGAGAGGGCATCATGGTTTGGAGCGTATGGAAAATATGTTCGAATAAGACACAACTCAACTTACAAAACTGCTTATGCACACCTATCTAAGTTTGGAAGAAATATCAAAGCTGGAAAAAAAGTTAGACAAGGACAAATTATTGGTTATGTAGGAAGTACTGGTAGATCAACAGGACCTCATCTTCATTATGAAGTATTGGTAAATAATAAAAGAATTAATTCGCAAAGACTAAAGCTTCCTTCAGGAAAAAGATTGTCAAAAAATGAAATGAAAAATTTTAATTTAGAAAAACAAAGAATTGATCAATTAGCAGAAATTTCTAAAACTAATAAATAGTTTACTTCTCGACGGTTTCTTCAGTTACAGTCTTTGAGGCATCAGCTTCTGCTGTCGCGGGGTCTTGCGAAACTATATCATCTTCAGTTTCTGCATTTTCATTCACTGGTTCATTTAAAGATTCCTCGCTTTTAATAACTGGCTTTGGTTCTGGTGGTAACAATCTTGCATAATGATCTGCATGCTGAAAATAGCTCTCTGCCAAAACAATATCTCCAACAGAAAGGGCGTCATTAGCTAATGTTTTATATTTATCAAACATTTTAGTTGCGTTTCCGTTTCCACGATTACCATTTCTATTTCTTGAAAAATTGTTGTTATTGCTCGTTTCTCCAAGGGAAACTATTTGGCCTGACCCACTGTTTCTAAAATTAGCATTAGGTCTACGACCATTACTTCTTGGGTTATTACGACCTCTCGGTCTTCTTACAAAATTTGGCATTTAGATTATTTTTAATTCTATTTTAAAATATTATTTAATAGATGTTTTAAATTCACATATTCTTAAACATTTGTCAAAAGAAATTTATCCTATTTTAGATGCTAGAATACATCTTATTTCCCCATTGATTAATCGGTATTTATCTATAACTTTAAAAGAGTTCTCGGCCAACATCTCTTTTATTTTAAAAAACTGCTGGTCACCCAGCTCTAAGGCTAACAATCCATTTTTTTTCAAAGACATGGACGCAAAGGTAATAATTTTTTTATAATGAGATGTTCCATCATGACCTCCCTTCAGTGCAGTTTCTGGCTCAAAATTTTTAACATCTATTTCTAGATTGTCATACTCAGCTGAAGACAGGTAGGGAGGATTAGATAAAATTAGGTCAAATTTTTTCAATGTAAGAAAGTTAAAAATACTTTCTTTATGAAGCTCAACTCTTTTATTAAGCTTATAATTCTTAACGTTAATTTTTGTAACCACTAAAGCATCTGCGCTAATATCTAGTCCGATGCCAATACTTTTTGTAAGCTCTCTTAAGCAGGAAATTAATAGGCATCCAGACCCACATCCAATATCCAAAATCTGCAATACTTTTGATTTGTCTTTAATTTTTTTTAAAACCATTTCAATTAAAATTTCTGTTTCTGGTCTTGGAATTAAAACTCTTTTATCTACAAAATAAGTTTCGTTCCAAAAATCTTTTTTATTTAAAATGTAGGCTACTGGTTCTTTATTTTTTCTTCTCTCCATCAGCTGACTCATTAGAAGTTCTTGAGATTTATTTAGAATTAAATTGTGTTGAGTAGATAGATTAATTCTATCGGTTTTTAAAACTGAAGCTAAAATTATTTCAGAATCTATTTTTGCAGTTTTGATATTAATATTTAATAAATTCTTACAATTTTTTTTTAAGGCCTCTAAAACTGTAGTCATGCATTACTTAACATTTTCTAACAATTCTTCTTGGTGCTTCATTTGTAAAGCATCAGACATTTCTGCAAAATCATCGCCTGCTAAAAAACCTGTTAGTTTATGCAAGGTTAAATTAATTCTATGATCACTAACTCTTCCTTGAGGAAAATTATAAGTTCTAATTCGTTCCGATCGGTCTCCAGTTCCAATTTGACTTTTTCTTGCAACCGAACGTTCATTTTCTAATCTTAATCTTTCCGCCTCATACAGCCTGGATCTTAAAATGGTCATCGCCTTGGCTTTGTTTTTGTGTTGAGATTTTTCATCTTGTATTGCAACCACCACACCTGTTGGAATGTGTGTAATTCTAACTGCACTGTCGGTTGTATTAACAGACTGTCCGCCCGGCCCTCCAGATCGAAAAACATCTATTCTCAAATCATTTTCATCAATCTTAACATCTACTTCTTCTGCTTCCGCTAGAACTGCAACGGTTGCTGCAGATGTGTGAACTCGTCCTTGGGTTTCTGTATCGGGTACACGTTGAACCCTATGCACTCCAGATTCAAACTTTAGTTTAGAAAACACATTCTTTCCTGTAATTGTGAAGACAATTTCCTTGTATCCTCCAGCCTCACTAGCAGAAACACTTAACACTTCTACTCTCCATCCATTGATAGATGACACTTTTTGATACATGTTAAATAAATCAGAGGCAAATAGAGAGGCTTCCAAACCACCTGTACCAGCCCTAATTTCCACGATGGCATTTTTCTCATCTGCCTCATCTTTTGGAAGTAAAAATACTTTGACTTTTTTTTCATACTCTTGCTCTTTGGATTTAATTTCTTCGAGATCGTTTTCTGCCATCTCTCTAATTTCAGCATCTGAATCCTTGTCTAATAAGATTTTTTTAAGATCTTCTTTATCTTTTATGGCATCAATATAGCTCTTGATGGTCTCTATTATTTCTCCAATTGAAGAATATTCCTTAGAATTTTTAACAAACTCTTTTTTGTCAATATCAGTTTTCGAAAGGCTAGATTCTAAATCATTATAGCGATTAACAATACTTCCTAATTTTTCTAAAGATATCATGAGTTTGTACTTAGCTTTCTGCTCTAATTTCAGCAGCCTTATTTTCTACTAAAGATACAACGTGATCAATAATTTCTTCTGATGCCACCTTGTGATCTGCAAGACCATGTAAATAAATCATATTACTTCCCTTACCACCTCCTGTTAGACCAATGTCAGTTTGGGAAGCCTCACCCGGACCATTAACCACACAGCCAATAATAGATAAGGTAAGAGATTCTTTAATGTGTGATAATTTTTTTTCTAAGATTTCCACAGTCTTGATTACCTCAAATGCCTGTCTGGCACATGAAGGACAGGAAATTATTTTTACGCCTCTATGTTTTAAGTTTAAACTTTTTAAGATTTCCAACCCAGCCTTAACCTCATCTACAGGATCTGAAGAAAGAGAAACTCTAATAGTATCTCCAATACCATCCATGAGAAGCATTCCCATTCCGATTGAAGATTTAACAGTGCCTACAAAATAACTTCCTGCTTCTGTTATTCCAAGATGTAATGGGTAATTGCATTTAGAAGCTAAGAGTCTGTAAGAGCTGGTTGCTAAAAAAATATCAGATGCTTTAACACTAATTTTAAAATTAAAAAAATCTAAATCTTCTAAAATTTTTATGTTTAACATAGCACTTTCAACTAATGCCTCTGGGCATGGTTCTTTGTATTTTTCTAATAATGCGCTGTCTAATGATCCTCCATTTACTCCAATTCTAATAGAGCAATTAAAATCTTTTGCAGCTTTTACTATGTCCGCAACTCTATCCTTGGATCCAATATTTCCTGGATTAATTCTTAAACAGCTTGCGCCAGATTTTGCAGCTTCAATCGCTCTCTTGTGATGAAAGTGAATGTCAGCAACAATGGGAATGTTAGTTTGCTTTACTATTTGTGATAGAGCTTTTGTAGAATCTTCATCTGGGCACGAAACTCTTACAATGTCAGCCCCTGCCTCTTCCAGATCGTTGATTTGCTTTACGGTGCCGACAATATCTGTCGTTAGGGTGTTGGTCATGGATTGAACCGATATAGGAGCATCACCACCAACCAAAACATCTCCAACATGGATTTGTTTAGACTTTCTTCTATTGATTGTTCTAAAAGGTCTAATTGTGCTCATTTTATTTATCTAACTCGAAAATTTGATGAATTGTTTTCACTGCTTCTTTAGTATTTTTTTCATCAATTAATACTGAGATTTTAATTTCGGAAGTAGAAATAACCATAATATTTATTTTTTTGGACGATAATGCATCAAACATTCTATAAGCAACTCCTGGATGGGTAATCATACCAGCACCCACAATTGAAATCTTAGAAACATGATTGTCTGTTAATAGTTTATCAAAATTTAGTTGCTCTTTTAATTTCTCTAAAACTAAAGTAGTTTTTTGTAAATCATCTCTTTTGATAGTAAATGTTACATCTGTTTTGGAATTGTCTGCTGAAACATTTTGAACAATCATATCAACAACTATATTATTTTCATACAAAGGTTTAAAAATTGAAGAGGCAACTCCAGGCTTGTCTTTTACTCCTTGCAAAGTAACTTTTGCATCGTCACTTGAGTAAGCCACTCCCGTGATAACCTTGTCGTATGAAACTTTATCCTGGCTGCCAATTTTGGTTCCTGAATTATTAGAAAATGTAGATTTTACATAAATATCAACATCATTAATCATGGCTTTTTGTACAGAACTGCTTTGCATCACCTTGGCTCCCAGTGAAGCCATCTCTAACATCTCTTCATATGAAATTTTTTCAATTTTTTTTGCTTTGCTCTCTAAATCTGGATTGGTAGTGAATACACCATCTACATCTGTATAAATTTCACAAAAGTCTGCTTCTAAACATTTTGCAATTGCAACTGCGGATGCATCCGAACCACCCCTACCGATTGTACTAATTCTATTACCTTCTGTCAGACCTTGAAATCCAGGAATGATTGGAACAATGTCTTGATCTATACAGTCATTTAACACTTTTGAATTAACCGAAATAATTCTACTGTTTTTGTGATCTCCTTCGGTCACAATAGGTATTTGCCATCCTAGCCAAGATCTGGATTTAATTCCAATTTTTTGCAAAGCTGCCGCTAACAGCGTAGCAGTAACTTGCTCACCTGAAGATAAAAGAGCATCATATTCATCGCCAGGGAAACTATCTGAAATTTTTTTAGATTTTTGAATTAAGTCATTAGTAACACCAGCCATAGCAGAAACTACCACTGCAATTTTGTGGTTTTGATCAATCTTTGCTTTAATTATATTGGCAACATGTGAGATTCTATCTGTATCTGCGACAGAGGTACCACCAAATTTCATTACAATTTTAGACATATAAAGTATATTTTTAACATAATTACTCTGCTAAATAAAAATAAGCAATAACACAAAAGGCTATGAATAAAAAAACAGCTAATGAGCAAGAAGTTAAAAAGTTTTCTGATATGGCTTCTGAGTGGTGGGATCCTAATGGGAAGTTTTCCCCTTTGCACAAATTCAATCCTGTAAGACAAGAATACTTAATTGACAGAATTTCCTCTCACTTTTCATTGAGTCTTGATAAAAATTTTTCATTTTCAAACTTAACACTTTTAGATATTGGTTGTGGAGGAGGTTTGTTATGTGAGCCTTTTGCCAGATTGGGTGCACAAGTTACAGGAATTGATGCTTCTAAAAATAATATTGAAGTGGCAAAAATACACGCGCAAAAAACAAACTTACAAATTCAATACCTCAGCAAGCTTCCAGAAGAAATTAAAAATAAAAAATTTGATGTCATTTTATGCATGGAAGTAATCGAGCATGTTGATAATGTTAATTTTTTTGTCGAAAGCTGCTCAAAACTTTTAAATAAAAATGGAATTATTTTTTTTGCAACAATTAATAGAAATCCAAAGTCTTACCTATTCGCAATTGTAGGTGCGGAATATGTCTTAAGGTGGCTACCTATAGGAACGCACGATTGGAAGAAGTTTGTAAAACCTCAGGAAATGATTAACTATGTATCCGCTCAACAGCTAATACACCAAGAAACTAAGGGAGTTACTTTTAATCCCATTCTTAATAAATGGTCACTAAGTAATGATGCTTCTGTCAATTACATGACCTGCTTTACAAAAAGCTAACTGTCAGTTTTGTCCACCCAAGGTATAGAGTTAATTTCTATCCCCTCTTCGATTAATTCTTTATTTTCTTCTAGGCTAGTTTTGCCATAAATATTTCTCACATTTTTTTTATCATAGTGAATAGAGCGAACTTCAGATGCAAAATTATCTCCTACATATTCTGCATTTTTTTCTACATACTGTCTAAGTTCTGTTAATTTTTTTTGAACATTTTGATAGATTTTTTTTTGCTGATTGTCATCAGTCTCTTTTTTGCTGCCTACTACTTGTGGAGACATAATTTGTTTAGAAATTTTTTTAGAAACTCCACATATACAACTAAGCAAGTTTTTTTTCTCTAGCCTATCAAACTCTTTAGAACTGCTAAACCAGCTCTCAAACTCTTTTCCACATTCACATTTAAGTTGGTATTTGATCATAAGTTTAATAGTCCAAGAACTATTCCTTATTAAAAAAAAGAATAACAGTTCCTAAATTAAATCCAAATTTATTAATTTTTGCGATATTAATCAGGTAGTTTTTATCCTGCAGGAACATCCAATCATCGAAATTAACTTTTATTTTTTTTGATCCAATTGGTAAGTCAAATGTATATTTCCAATTAAAGGCATTACCACTAGTTGATCCAGAAGCTTTACCAATAACTCCATCTGCAAAACCTGTATAAAAATTTTCACCCTCTTTGGTAATAGTCCATTCACGAAATTCTTTGCTTCCATCGTCATAAATAAAATCTTCTTTCAAAATGAGTGTTTTTCCATCCCAGGTTCCATCTATATAAACGATAAAAGATTTTTTTATATTTCCAAATCTATCTTCAAAAACACCTCTTGCAGTAGTTTTGCCAGAAAAATACTCCTCTAGTTTTAACTCTGGTTTCTTTAATTTAAATTCTTCAAGTTTCATGGTTGAACAACTATTTAGCACAGACAGCAAAAGAATTGCTAAAAAAATATTTTTAATTTTACCCATGATTAAAGCCATATAAGTTTGAGTTAATTTTATCTAGTATTGTTTTGCTACCTTCTAAAAATTTTACCTGATGCAAGTCTGTTGCTGTTAACCATTGAATTTGCTGGCCCTCCTTAGCTTTCACTATTCCAGTCCAGTTTCTTATGTAAAAAACAGCCATTACAACAATGCTATTCAATTCGTAGCTGTGTGAGACATTGTCAATAATTGAGAGGTCTTTGCTTTTGACTTTAATTCCCAACTCTTCTTCTAGCTCTCTAATAATGGCATCGTAAAAACTTTCTCCTCTTTCTAATTTTCCACCAGGGAATTCCCAGTAATTAGAAAAGGGTTTGCCTGCAGGTCTTTTGGTGGTTAAAATTTTTTTTTTTTTGAGCAAAATACAACAAGATGCCAATACAATCTTCACAACTAACTTCGGTAGTCTGCATTAATAGAAATATATTCTTTGGTCAAATCACAAGTGTAAACTGAAAAATTATTCTTACCCGATCTCATGTCTACATTGATTAAAATTTCTCTATTCTTCATGTGCTCTTTTACATCTGATTCTTTGTAATTTTTTACAATCTCTCCATTTTTAAAAATTGAAGTTGCGCCAATTTTTAATGATACTTTTTCAATCTTTATATCGGGACTGGCCTTGCCGATTGCCATCATTATTCTACCCCAATTAGGATCTTCCGCTGCAATTGCTGTTTTTACCAGAGGGGAATTTGCGATTGAAAATCCAATAGTTTTTGCTAAATTTTTATTTTTACAATTGGTTATATTAATTGTTATAAATTTTTGAGCTCCCTCGCCATCAGCAACAATTTGTTTTGAAAGATCTAGCATAACTATTTTTAATTTTTGTTCGAATATTTTTGCTGCTGGAGAATTTTTGTTTGTTATTAGTTTGTTCTTTGATTTATTAGTAGAGAATAACAAAACCATATCGTTGGTTGATGTGTCCCCATCTACTGATATTGCGTTAAAAGTTTCTTCTACGTTTTTTTTTAAAAAATAATTTAACACAGAGGGGGAAATATTTGCATCTGTAAATATAAAACCAAACATAGTTCCCATGTTAGGAAAGATCATGCCAGATCCTTTTGCAATTCCTGAAATATTAATTTTTTTATTATTAACATCAAAAGATTCATAGGCCATTTTAGCAATTGTATCTGTTGTCATTATTGCGTTTGCTGCAGCAATCCATTCAAACTTATTGGGCTTCACAGACCTTTCCATTAGCTTGTCTATGGAATATTTAATCTTAAGAAGAGGAAATTTCTCACCAATTACCCCCGTCGAAGCGAACAAAATATCTTTTTGAGAAATATTCTTATTTCTGGAAATTAAATAAGCGAGCTCTTTAATGGCAGTGTACCCTTGCTGTCCATTTAAAGTGTTTGCATTTTTTGTATTTACAAAAAGAGCTTTGATTTTTTTTGACGTAATGCTTTTATTCCATACAATACAATGAGATTTAGTTGAAGATTTTGTATAAACGCCCGCAAAAGTAGCTCCTTCTTTAAAATAAAAAAAACAAACATCGTCTCTTTTTTTTTGGTAGAGATCGGCAGAAGCAGTAGATAGCTCCATCCCTTCAATTGCTGGGAGGTCTTGAGAGGTCTTCTCTTGCTGGCTTTTAATGCCAAAAATTTCACTAAATTTTATTGCCATAATTAATAATTTGATAAAGAAGTGGTTTATAAGTTAGAAATACAAACTTTACTATTAATAATTTAAGCAAAACCTAAGTAGAAATGTTGAAAAATTTAAATTTTCTAAAAAAAATTTTTGGTTCCACCAACCAACGAAAAATTTCTGCTTTAAACTCTACAGTTGAGCAGATCAATAAGCTGGAAGAATCTTTCTTAAAGTTATCTGACTCAGAGCTAAAAAGCAAAACTAATGAATTCAAAAAAAGACTCCAAGATAAAGATACTCTTGATATAATTTTGCCTGAAGCTTTCGCGGCAGTTCGTGAGGCTAGTAAAAGAGTAATTGGTCAAAGACATTTTGATGTTCAGTTAATGGGTGGAATTATTTTACATCAGGGAAAAATTTCTGAGATGAAAACAGGTGAGGGAAAAACGCTAGTTGCGACTCTTCCCGTATACTTAAATAGCTTGCAAGAAGAAGGGGTTCACGTTGTAACCGTAAATGACTACCTAGCAAAAAGAGATTCGGAATGGATGGGTCAGATTTATCAGTTTTTAGGGTTAAGCGTTGGTTGTTTAACAGCAAATGTCCAGGACGAAGATAGGAAAAAAATTTATAATTGTGACGTAGTGTATGGAACAAATAATGAGTTTGCTTTCGATTACTTGCGAGACAACATGAAACTTTCTCTTGATGAGATGGTTCAAAGAGATTTTCATTACTGCATTGTAGATGAAGTAGACAGCATTCTAATTGATGAAGCGAGAACTCCGCTAATAATATCGGGTCCTTCAGAAACAGACTCTTCTAATTATTTTGTATGTAATAAGCTTGTTCAAGAATTAAAGGCAGCTGATTACCAGGTTGATGAAAAAGATAAGAATATTAACTTAACAGACTCTGGCATCGATTCGGTTGAATCAAAACTTTCAAAGATGAAACTTTTACAAGGTAGTAACTTTTACGATCCTAGCAATTTATCTCTTGTTCATCATATTAACCAATCTCTTAAAGCGAATATTTTATTCATAAAAGATAAAGATTACATCTTAAGAGATAATCAGGTTCAAATTATTGATGAATTTACTGGGAGAGTGTTGGAGGGAAGAAGATATGGAGATGGATTACATCAGGCAATAGAGGCCAAGGAGGGAGTTCCTATTCAAAGTGAAAATCAAACTTTTGCATCTACTACCTACCAAAACTATTTTAGGCTTTATAAAAAACTTGCAGGAATGACAGGTACTGCAATAACTGAAGCAGAAGAATTTTATGACATCTATAGACTAGATGTAGTTGAAGTTCCTACGAATGTAGTGATGTCTCGTAAAGATTTAAATGATCAGATTTTTAGAACTGAGAAAGAAAAATTAAATGCAATTGTGCAAGATGTTAAAGAAGCTCTTAATAATAAGCAGCCTGTTTTGGTGGGCACAACTAGCATAGAAAAGTCAGAAAAAATATCCAACATATTAAAACAAGAAGGGATTAAGCATAATGTCCTTAATGCTAAGCAGCATGAAAAGGAGGCTGAAATTATTCAATTAGCTGGGTGTCCTGAATCAGTAACTATTGCAACAAATATGGCTGGAAGAGGAACAGATATTCAGCTGGGGGGGAATTTAGACGTTAGATTAAAGAATGCAACTGATAGTGAATCTGAAAAGGAGCTACACAGACAAGATAGGAAGGCAGTCATCCAATCAGGAGGGCTATTTGTAATAGGAACTGAAAGACATGAAAGTAGAAGAATAGATAATCAGCTAAGGGGTCGATCGGGAAGACAGGGGGATGCTGGAAAAACTATTTTTTATTTAAGTCTTGAAGACGACCTCATGAGGATTTTTGGATCAGAAAAAATTGACTACATGTTGCAAAAATTAGGATTTAAAGAGGGAGAATCGATCGATCATCCTTGGATTAATAAAGCTCTTGAAAAAGCTCAACAAAAAGTTGAGGCAAGAAATTTTGATATTAGAAAAACTATTCTTCAATTTGATGACGTGATGAGTGATCAAAGAAGAGTTATCTACGAACAAAGGTTAGATGTTATGAAAACCGAAAATATTTACTCTATTGTAGATAATATTTTCAAAGAAATAATTGATAACATGCTTTTACAGAGCACTCATTTAAAAGAAGATAATGGAAGAAAAGAAAATATTAAAAATAAGATTGAAAGAGTGTGTGGAATTAGAATGTCTGATCTTGATTTTACAAATTTTATTTCAAATTCAAAACAACAAAAAGTAGAGCTTTTAGAAACCAATTTTAAGAATAAAAGAGCATCAAGAATTGATAAAATAACAGATATTAACAATCAGGATATTGAAAGAAAAATATTCTTACAAAACTTAGATTTTGAATGGAGAAATCACCTTCAATATTTAGAGCAGCTTAGACAGTCTGTTGGATTGAGAGGGTATGGTCAAAAAAATCCTCTAGATGAATACAAAAGAGAAAGCTTTGGATTGTTTCAAAATCTATTAGATAAAATTAAAGAAAATCTAATACTTTTCTTATCAAATCTAGAAGTATCTTTAGATGAAACCAAAAATAAGAACGAACCTACTGATAAAGCATTAGAGCAAAATAAAATTAAAGGCTGTTTATTATCTAGTAGCCCTAAAGAAAAAATTTCAAGGAATGAAAAGTGTCCTGCAACCGGGAAAAAATTTAAGCAGTGTTGTGGATCTTTAGTATAACCACCACATTATAGCAGCTACCAAAACTGAAGCTCCCAAAATAATAAACGCTTTTTTATTCTTAATAAAACTTTTTCTTGAGAAATATATTGTATTTTCATGGTTAAATACATTTGTTTCCGCTGGCAGCTTTGTTCCAATGGATAAAAACTTATCTTTTCTTTCTTTCAGAATTTCATCTGCACTTTTTCCAGAAAAGGACTTTAAATTTTCTACTAAACGTTGCTTGATGTGTATCGCAGCTTCTTTGGGGTTTCTATGGGCTCCTCCCAGTGGCTCTTGTATAATCTCATCTATTATCTGATGGCCTAATAAATTTTGCGCTGTTATTTGCATAGATTCTGCTGCTTCTTTTGATTTAGATGCATCCTTCCATAAAATAGAAGCGCAACCCTCTGGAGAAATAACTGAATAAATAGCATGCTCGAGCATCAAAACTTTATTAGAAGTAGCAAGTGCAATGGCACCGCCCGATCCACCCTCCCCAATAACTATCGATATAATTGGTTGTGAAACTGAAAGACAACAATCAATAGACTTTGCTATTGCCTCCGCCTGACCTCTCTCTTCTGCTCCTTTTCCTGGATAAGCACCTGGAGTATCAATAAAAGTTATTACTGGAATCTTAAATTTTTCAGCTAGTTTCATTAAACGAATGCATTTTCTGTAACCCTCTGGACGCATCATGCCAAAATTTCTTTTTAATCTACTTTCTGTATCACTTCCTTTTTCCTGACCTAAAACTAAAACAGATTGATTTTCTAACTTTGCAAAACCGGCAATGATAGCCTCGTCCTCACCAAACAACCGATCTCCTGAGATGGGCCGGAAATGTTCAAAAATATTTTCAATATAAAAATTCGACTTAGGTCTTTCACTGTGTCTTGCTACTTTAGTTTTTTTCCATCCATCAAGACTTTGATAAATTTCACTCGTTTTTTTATCAATTTCAGCCTGTGCTTTTTGTATTTCTTGATTATTTAAGGAAGACAGTCCCGTGTTTTCAAAAGGATTTTTTAGATTCTCTATGTTGGAATCTAGCTGCTCAAGCTCTTTTTCAAAGTCTAAATACTGCATTAATAAAATATAAGTTTTTATTATTGTATATACATGAAACAATAATAACAATTAATTGATAGTTATAATTAAATAGTATTAATTTTAATATCTTAAATAAATTGACTTTTTGACTTTTTAGTCCATTTTAGCCCTTCAAAAAATGACATCAAACTTTATTAACGTAGAAAAAACCAAAATTAACGAAGACCTATATAATTTTGTTAATAATGAAATTATTCCAGGAACTTCGATAGACAAAGATATTTTTTGGAAAGGATTTGTTTCTTCTTCAAATGAATTGGCTAAAAAAAACAAGTCTCTCTTAAAAAAAAGAGATGATCTTCAAAAGAGTGTGGATGCTTGGCATGTTAATAATAAAGATAATTTTAGCCTCGAGTCATACAAGATTTTTTTAAAAGAAATTGGCTACCTTGTTGATGAGCCAGAAGACTTCAAAATAGAAACTGCAAACGTTGATGATGAAATTTCTAAGATTGCAGGCCCTCAACTTGTGGTGCCTATTGATAATGCGAGGTATGCATTAAACGCAGCAAATGCAAGATGGGGTAGTCTTTACGATGCGCTGTATGGAACAGATGCAATCTCCGATGAGAATGGTTGTGAAAAATTAAAATCATACAATCCAAAAAGAGGGAAAAAAGTCATTGACAGTGGAAGAGATTTTTTAAATCAAATTGCTCCCTTAGATAAAGGTAACTGGAAAGATGTTTCAGGATTTTTAATAGAAAATGGAAACTTAGCCATTCATCTACCCGATCATTCTAAAGCGCAATTAAAAAATAAAGAAAAATTCATAGGTTATGTGGGGGAGAAAAATAAACCTAGTTCAATTCTATTAAAGAATAATTATTTACATGTTGAGCTGCAAATAGATTCCCAACACATTATTGGGAAAGACGATCCATCTCATATTAGTGACATTGTTATTGAATCGGCAATATCAACTATTATGGATTTAGAAGATTCTGTGGCTGCAGTAGACGCTGAAGACAAAATTAATTGCTACAGAAATTGGCTTGGAATCGCAAAAGGAACTCTTCAAGCTGAAATGGAAAAGAACGGAAAAAAAATTATAAGAAGACTAAATTCGGATAGAAAATATTTAGATACAAATGACAATCCAATTAGCCTTCACGGTAGATCTTTAATTTTGTTGAGAAATGTAGGGCACCTAATGACCAATCCATCGATTTTATTAAATGATGGATCTGAAATTCCAGAAGGAATAATGGATGCCTTCATAACTACGCTTTGTGCGCTTCATGACATGAAAAATAAGCTTAATTCAAGAGCTGGCTCTGTCTATATAGTTAAACCAAAAATGCATGGTCCAGAGGAAGTTGCTTTTGCAGATGAAATTTTTGCTCACGTGGAAAAAGTTTTAAACTTAAAACCCAATACGGTAAAAATAGGAATTATGGATGAGGAAAGAAGAACTACTGTGAATTTGAAAGAATGTATTAGGCAGGCTAAAAAAAGAATTGCTTTTATTAATACTGGTTTTTTAGACAGAACTGGAGATGAAATGCATACCTCTTTTCAGGCAGGACCAATGATTTTTAAAAGTGAAATGAAAAAATCTAAATGGCTATTAGCTTACGAAAATTGGAATGTGGATATAGGATTAAGTTGTGGATTTTCAGGAAAAGCTCAAATTGGTAAAGGAATGTGGGCAATGCCTGATAGAATGAAAGACATGTTAGACCAAAAAGCAGGTCATCCTATTGCAGGAGCTAATTGCGCATGGGTCCCTTCCCCTACTGCCGCTACCTTGCACGCAACCCACTATCATAAAATAAATGTTTTTGAGAGACAGCAAGAATTATCGTCAAGAGATAGGGCAAACATAGACGATATCTTGAATATTCCTATGGCAGACAGACCCAACTGGTCTAAAGAAGAAATCAATAAAGAAATTGAAAATAATGCCCAGGGTATTCTTGGCTATGTAGTTAGATGGATTGATCAAGGCGTGGGATGTTCTAAAGTTCCAGATATTAATAATATCGGTTTAATGGAAGACAGAGCTACTTTGAGAATTTCCTCTCAACATATTGCCAACTGGTTGCATCACCAAATTTGCACAAAAGATAAAGTGATGGAAATAATGAAAAAAATGGCAAAAGTTGTTGATGAACAAAACAATTCTGACAAACATTATGTTCCCATGGCACCTAATTTTGACAATTCGATAGCGTTTAAAGCTGCTTGTGATTTAGTATTTAAAGGCATGGAACAGCCCTCAGGATATACGGAACCAGTCTTGCATCAAAGAAGACTAGAGAAAAAATTAACTAACTAAAAGTTCGTACTTATTAAACTCATTTTTTAATAGATCAAACCCCAATCGATCAAATATCTTATTTATTATTCTGAAATCTCTCACGTAATCTTTACTTTCTTTAAGGCTCTTAATTAATCTTAACAACTCTACTGTCGCCAAATCAAACTGATTTTTTTCTAACAAATTGTAAATTTTATTAGGAATGTAGATTTCTTCTGAGCTTAAGGATTTTTTCAACTCTCCAGGTAGTGAGATCTTTTTTTCTGACAACAAATAGATCATTGCAAGATCTTTTTCATTTAATGAATATTTATTTTTTGCTACTAATTTAGAAAATTTATTTAAAACTTTCATTTTTTTTTTGTTTATTTTTTTTTCAGGTAATAAAGAAATTGCGTCAGATGTATGGAGATACGCATTGTTAGTCTCTATACTATTAATTTTTTTATTACTATTTTCATTATATGTCTGAATTTCATTTAACAAATCTTTGCTTAAATATTTTTTATTAATATTTTCAACTAACTGGAAGTACAAAGCATTTCCCAAGGTGGGACTTTTGTTTTGAGTATAATTTTTTTTGAGCTCTAACATAAATGCCAATTTTTGCTCTTGGTCTCTTGTTAAAAGAATGGCTTGATATAATAGGGCCCTTCCTTTGGAGGGATGGTATTTTGAATAAGTTTCTAGCGGACTAAGTAAATCATCAATTCCAAAAATTATTTTTTTATAAAAAGGAAGAAGCCTATCAACAGGAAAAATATTTGTGTCAGAACCGCTTTCTAAAAATTTAATTAATTCAAATTCATCTTCCGTAGTATATCCAGATTCTAAAGTATTATTTTTATTAACAACTCTTTCTACAAGGGGGCTTTTAAAAAAATATTGTTTTTTATTTAAACTGTTCTTAAAAATAGAATAGCTAGGGTTAAACTCAGGGTCAGATATGATAGATAGGTGAATATTCAGCAAACTATCTATATTTTCACCTCCCTTTTTAGACAACAACATTCCCTGTAAATAATTTATTTTTTGTACAAAAAAACTGTCTTTAAAACCAGCCTCTTTCATTAATTCAAGTTGTGCCAATGCTTTTTTATTTTCCTTTGCCTGAACTAGGCAAAAGACTTTAAACTTTTGTAATTCAAAATTTACGATCTCTGCACCCAGCTGGGTAGCATATTTGCAAGTTTTTTTAATTTCATAAGAAGCAAAGTTATCGTTAATTAAATAATTTAACAATTTTTCATTATTTAAAAGTAAATTATTTTGATTGATGACCGAGTCTATCAAATCTATATCTTTTTGCTGAGCAAGAAAAAGGCTTATGAAGTTTAGGTAAGATATTCCTTTATCGTCAAACTCTGAGAGGTTAACTTTACTAAAAAATATTTTTTTAATTATGTGATTTGTGGCAAAGCTATTTTGTCCACTAAGCAAGTCTAACGAAAAAGTTTGGAATAATTTACTGTCAATTCCTGACCAAAAATTCACTGGTATACCAGTTGTTCCGGGATCATAAATTCCAAAAATAACTTCGTTCGTTTCCTTTTTAATTTTTACTTCTTGGATGCTTGAGGTGCCCGACTGTTGTTGGGAGGTCGGATTAATTGTAGTCGGGGGTAATTCTTGCTGACTACCAAATTCAGAATTAGAATTGGATTGAATTTTTTTTATGTTTTGAGACTGTTTCCAAATATCCTTTACGTCAGATAAGGATGGTTGCAAAAATATAGGTATGAAGAATATGGTTAAAAAGATCGCTCTATTTAACAACTTCCAAAATTTTCTCATTGGGTAATTTTTTTTCTACTTGTTTGGAAGGAGGCGAAATATCTAAAGAATTTACAAAAATTATCGATCCAAGGATCAATGAAGTGAGCAAAATTACTTGCCAGAATAGTTTATTTTTCAACATTGGTAAATTTAGTATATAAAAATTTAAGTCTAAAATATGTTAATAATTTATATAATAATAAATATCAATGAATAATACCCTGGTTTTAACGGGAATGATGGGTTCTGGAAAAAGCTCCATAGGAAAAGAGCTATCCAATATCTTAAGCTTAAAATTTTATGATACAGATTTAGAAATTGAGAAAATGTTAAATATGACAGTCCCAGATATTTTTAAAAATAAGGGAGAAAACTATTTTAGAAAAATTGAAGAAAAAATATCCATTGATTTAATTAATGGAGATGAGAAGGTAGTAGCTCTTGGAGGCGGAGCCTTTTTAAATAAAAAAATTAGGGAAATTGTTTTAAAAAAATCTACATCGGTATGGATTGATGTTGATATTTCAACTATTATAAAAAGAATGAAGATTTCTAAAAATATTCGTCCTAAGTTAGATTACAAGGACCTGAAAAGTTCAATTACTGGCATTCTGGCTAAACGATCTCCTATTTATCAATTGGCTAACATCAGAATCAAAGCAACCAATATAAGCAAAAAAAAAATTGCTAATGAAATTAAAAAAAAATATGAACTATCCAAAAAAAATTAATATTCGAACTGAGGGCGATACTTACCCGATACTTATTGGTAAAAATATTTTAAAAAATTTTAATAAAAATTATTTACAATTCTGCTCAAAATCAAAAAAAATTTTATTTATAACAAACAATAAGATTCCCAATAGGTATTTTTATAGCATTAAAAAAACGCTCCCCAAAAAAAGTGAGTGCTTTATTATTAATATTCCATCTGGAGAAAAAAATAAGAATTTACTGGAAGTTAACAAAATCTTAAATTTTTTAACAACTCATAATTTTGATCGAAATGATACCGTGGCTGCTTTAGGAGGTGGTGTCGTAGGAGACACAGCTGGATTTGCTGCTAGTATTTTTAAAAGGGGAATAAATTTTATTCAGGTTCCTACTACTCTTTTATCACAAGTAGATTCTTCCGTCGGTGGCAAAACTGGAGTAAATAATAGTTATGGCAAAAATTTAATTGGAACTTTCTATCATCCCAAGTTTGTATTAATCGATATAGCAGTTCTTGACTCACTACCCAAGAGAGAGATGGTATCTGGTTTTGCTGAAATTTTAAAATACTCACTAATTATGAATAAAAAATTTTTTTTATGGTTATGCAAAGAAGGGACTGATATTATTAATCGAAAGAATACCTTATCGATATTAAAGGCTATTGAGATAAGCTGTAAAAGCAAATCTATTATTGTTGGTAAAGATGAAAAGGAAAAAGGTCTTAGAGCAATATTAAATTTTGGTCACACTTTGGGTCATGCATTAGAATCTCATTTAAAATATTCAAATAAACTGAACCATGGTGAAGCGGTGATTATCGGGATGATGGCAGCATCGATAGTTTCTCATAAGAAAAATTTTTTAAAAAATCAGGAACTAAAAGCCATAAAGGATTTATACCAAAAGTTAGGCCTAAACGATTCCTTCAAGCGCTATATACGCAATAATCAGCTAAATAATTTTTTTAAAATTATGAAGAAAGATAAAAAAAATAACTCAAAAAATATTAATTTAATATTATTAAAAAAAATTGGAAAAGCATTTATTTACAAAACCACTCTAGAAAAAACACTAATACCATTTGTGAAAAGTGAACTGAAGAATGCTTGAGAATATTTTTTTTTCTATTTTGGCAGTAGTTTTTTTACTAATTTTATCTGGCCTTTTTTCTGGATCTGAAACTTCCATCACCTCAGTTGCAAAGAGCAAAGTGCACAAACTATCTATACGAGGTGACAAAAGAGCTAAAACGTTAATGAATATAATCAATAAGAAAAATGATTTAATTAGCTCTTTGTTAATAGGAAATAACTTTGTAAATATTTTAGCTTCAGCACTCGCAACTGCAATCCTTATTAAATTCTATGGTGACAAGGGAGTTATCTATTCTACTATTATAATGTCTTTGCTCATTGTAATATTTTCGGAAGTTTTACCAAAAAGTTATGCTCTATTAAGACCAGAGAAATTTGCATTAGGCATGGCAAAATATTTGTCCATTTTTTTAAAGATTGTTTTTCCAATAATGCTGTTTGTAAAATTTGTAAATTGGTTTTTCTTTAAAATCATGCAAATAGACATGGAAAACAAGACTACTTTCAAAACAGCACGAGAGGATATTAGAAATATTATTGATATGTATGAGGATGAGGGAAGACTGCTTAAGGATGAGGGAGACATGCTCAATGCTATTTTAGATTTAAAAGAAATTACAGTGGAAAAAATAATGACTCACCGAAAAAAAATTTATTCCATTGATCTTAATAATAAACAAAATTTTTTTTCTACTATTGCAAAAAGCTCTTTTAGTAGAATTCCTGTTTGGGAAAAAAATCCTAATAATATTTTAGGATTAATTCACGCAAAAAATGTTCTGACTAATTTAAATGACAATGGTCAGTTAGATATCTCTAAAATTAAAGATAATTTGATCAAGCCCTGGTTTATACCTGAAACCACAAAGGCAAAAGACCAACTAAGTGAATTTATTGCAAGAAAAGAAAAACTTGCTTTTGTTGTTGATGAATATGGTGAGCTTATGGGTTTGATTTCGATGGAAGATATCATTGAAGAAATTGTAGGAAACATTTTTGACGAAAAAGACTTTTCTACAATTGGAATTAGAAAAACTAGTACGAGTTCCTATAAGATAAGAGGTGATGTTAATATAAGAGATATTAATAGAGAGTTGGATGTCGAAATACCAGATAATGTATCTTCTACAATTGCAGGTTATATAATTGATAAAACAGAATCTTTTCCAAATGTTGGTCAGGTTTTTTCCTTCGATGGCATAATGTATGAGATAATTAACAAAAACAAAAACCAAATTACACAAATCAATCTAACTCTTCCAAAAAAAAACTCTAATCTTCCAGTGTAATTTCTAAGGAATGCACATAATCATTCATCTCTTCTTTTAACTCCGAATAAATTTTTTTATGAATCTGAATGCGACTCATGCCTTCCATATCTTGGTAAGAAAGTATTACCTGAAAATGACTATTACCGCTTTTGGGGGAAGAGCTATGGTGTTGGTGTAGGTGTGAATTGTTAACAACTTTCACTTTTTTTAATCCAAGCGATTCTTTTATTTTATGTTCAATAATAGTAGCAAAATTTTTTTCCATATTTATGTAATTTATTATAGTATCAATATTTACTGCTTATGAAAAAAAATTGTGAAAAATATCTTTGTAAAGAACGTGCTTTTAAGCAAGTTTTGATTAAAGATAAAAAAAACAAAGAATACCATTGGTACTGTTTTGACCATCACAAAGAATATGTTGATAAGCAAAAATTAGAATGTGATTGGGAGCTATGTGATAAAATAGGGGAATTTAAAGCTCCGAGCAAAAATGAAGATTCTTTTCTTTGGTTTTGTGAAGATCATATTAAAATTTACAATCAAAAATGGGATTTTTTTGACGGAATGTCCCAATCTGCTATAGAAAATTTTATGTATGACGACTTAACATTTCATAAAAAAACTCAAAAATTTGGCAATAAAGATTCTTTTTTTCAAAAACTTTGGAACAATGCCATTGAAGATGAGTTGCTGTTTATTAATAAGTTTAAAAACTCCTCCTCCTATTCTGGTCGTAGATACAACCCCACCCAAATCATTGCTTTAAAAAAAATGGAGTTAGATTCGGAAGTAAATTGGAGCGATATTAGAGTTCAGTTTAAAAAGCTTGTTAAAAAATATCACCCTGATATTAATGCCGGCAATAAACAATATGAAGAAAAACTTAAAGAAATTACGCTTGCTTACACTTTCTTAAACAATTCTATAAACAAAAACACTGAGGTTGCATGAGTACCACTCCCACATTTCAAAATGAACCAGATATAAAAGTTTCAGTAAAAAAAGTTTTTAATATCGATAGTGAGATGACTGTTGATGCTTTTTCTAAAAAAAATGACTACGTTCCTGAAATTGACGATAGCTACATTTTTGACCGAGAAACGACTTTAGCTATTCTGGCTGGCTTCTCTTATAATCGAAGAGTTTTGATTCAAGGCTTTCATGGAACGGGAAAATCAACTCACATTGAGCAAGTAGCTGCACGCTTAAATTGGCCATGTGTCCGTGTAAATTTAGATAGCCACATAAGTAGAATTGATCTGATAGGTAAAGATGCAATTGTTGTAAAAGATGGTAAACAAATTACAGAATTTAAGGAGGGTGTTCTTCCCTGGTCTTTACAAAATCCTGTTGCATTAGTTTTTGATGAATATGATGCTGGTAGACCTGATGTTATGTTTGTTATTCAGAGAGTCTTAGAGACTGATGGAAGATTTACCCTTCTAGACAAAAACAAGGTTATTAAACAACATAAACAATTTAGATTATTTGCAACAACCAATACGATTGGTTTGGGTGATACTAGCGGACTTTATCATGGAACTCAGCAGATAAACCAAGGACAAATGGATCGATGGAATATTGTATCTACGCTTAACTATTTACCGCCTGAAAAAGAAGCTGAAATTGTACTATCTAAATGTAAATTTTTAGATACTGCCGATGGAAAAAAGTTAGTAAGCAATATGGTGAAGGTTGCTAACTTAACAAGAAAAGGTTTTGCTAATGGAGATATTTCTACGGTTATGAGTCCAAGAACAGTGATCACATGGGCAGATAATTATAATATTTTTAAAGATCTTCCTCATTCATTCAAACTATCTTTTTTAAACAAATGTGATGAACTAGAACGCTCCATTGTTGCAGAATACTATCAGCGATGCTTTGGTAGTGAATTAAATACTTCTTCTACTGCAAAATCAGTAGAGAAAAATAATGGATAATAAGCAAGAGCTAGAAAAATTTAAAAATGCAGTTTTTTCTACTGCCAAAGCTATAGCAAGAAAATCCCTATCTTTAGAAGATCAAAAACAATTAGATAAGGTCACTGCACCCAAAATTGTATCGATAAATAACCGTGAAGAAATGTTAGAAGCTAGAGCGAATGCAGATTCAGAGGCTCTTCGTATTCGACATAGTGATGAAACTATTTTTAAAGAAAATGAACCAAAAGGAACGGTTAGTAAAAGCTTATACAAAATTGCCGAAAAAATTAGATATGAAAAAATAGGATCAGATCAATACATAGGAATTCAAAATAACCTAAATAACTTTTATCAAAAAAAAATTATGGATAGTGATGTCCATTCACAAAATTTTATTACCGATGCGTTTGAAGCTTATTTAAGAAAAAATATGATGAATTTAGAAATTCATGAAAGCAAAAAAGAAGATTTTAAACGATGGGATGATTTATTTGAAAAAAACATATCTAACAAAATTAAGGATCTCAATTTATCTTTGCATGACCAGGTAGAATATACTTCCTTGATGTCTTCTATTCTTCAAGACCTTCAAATAGAAAATGAAAAAAATGAGCCGGAGAATATAGAAAATGAAAATAATGAAGAAAATAGTGATAATAGCCAAAATCAAGAACAGTCTTTAGAAGACGAACAAAATGATCAGTCTAAAAATCAAGAATTTGACATGGAGAATATTGTTCCTGAAATTGAATTTGACCCTAGTTTAAGTGAACAAGAAACTATGCTTGAGGAAAGTGATGACGAAAATCTTCCCCAAGGACAAAGACAACCATTAAAGGATGGAGATCCGAGAAAATACTCCGTCTTCACAAATCAATTTGATAAAATTATTGATGCAAAAGAATTAGTCACGGAAGATGAGATTAAAAAGCTAAGAAACAACTTGGATTTACAACTATCGAGCCTTCAAAATTTTATATCTAGACTGGCTAATAAATTACAAAGAAAACTTCTCGCAAAACAAAATAGATCATGGAGCTTTGATTTGGAGGAGGGCATTTTAGATGCCTCTAAATTACCGAGGATTATTATGGATCCTTTTAATTCTCTATCCTATAAAAAAGAAAAAGATATCGAGTTTAAGGATACAGTGGTTACTTTATTAATAGACAATTCTGGTTCTATGAGAGGAAGACCAATATCGATTGCAGCTATTTGTGCAGATATTTTATCAAGAACTCTCGAAAGATGCTCTGTGAAAGTGGAGGTTTTGGGATTTACTACATTAAATTGGAAGGGAGGAAAAAGTAGAGAGCTTTGGATGAAAAATAAAAAAACACATCCTGGAAGGCTAAATGACTTGTGTCATATAATTTATAAATCTGCAGATACCCCTTGGAGAAGAGCTAAAAACAATTTGGGTCTCATGCTGAAAGAAGGAATTTTAAAAGAAAATATTGACGGAGAGGCTATTTTATGGGCCTTCAACCGTTTAAAGAAAAGGAAAGAAGAGAGAAAAATTATTATGGTTATCTCTGATGGTGCTCCAGTAGATGACTCTACCTTATCAGTTAATTCAGGAAACTATCTTGAGCAGCATCTTAAAAAAGTAGTGAGATGGGTAGAAGAGAGTAAGGAAGTTGAAATTAATGCCATAGGTATTGGCCACGATGTTTCAAGCTACTATAAGCAAGCTATTAAAATTGCAGACGTTCAAGAATTGGGAGATGCAATGGTTGATCGATTAGTTGCTTTATTTTTAGCTGATAGAAGAACGTTTAACTGAAACTAAGCTTGCAATAATTAGTCTAAACGGAATAAGCATCGTAATTGCTAATAATAATTTTACAGAAAAATCTCCTAGTCCTAAAGTAACCCAAGGAACACCTGTTCCATAAAAAGCAATCGAGAAGAAAAGAACAGTGTCAGCTGCTGAAGAAAAGAGAGAGGAAATAAAAGGGGGGACAAACCATTTTTTACTATTTCTTAATTTGTCAAATATTTTAGCATCCATTGTTTGAGCTATTAAAAAAGCAATTCCAGAACCTACAACAATTCGAATTCCAATTAAATCTATTGGGCTTAAAGTAAAAAAGTAGGAAACTCCCACACCCCAGATAAAACCAATAAAAATAATTTTTCTAGTAAATGAAAAACCATATAATCGATTTGCAATATCCGTAACTAAAAATGCAACCGGATAGGTAAATGCTCCCCATGTAAGGATATGGCTAAGTTGAAAATATTGAAAAGGAAATTGAACTAAATAATTGGATGCCAATACAATTAGCATCATTGCGAATACAAACGGGATAATCTTTAAGTTTTTCAATTTCTATTCGGACTTGGAAAGAATTTGTTTTTTTATTTTTTTTACTCTTAATGCTAACTTTGCATTCTTGGCACGAATAAGAAATTCGTCAATTCCACCTCTAAAATCTACTGCTTTTAAAGCTCTGGTAGAAATTTTAAAGCTAATATTCTTGTTCAATAATTCACTTCTTAAACTTACTTTTTTAAGATTTGGGTAAAATTTTCTTTTTGTTTTATTGTTAGAATGACTCACGGTGTTTCCACTCATTGGTCTCTTTCCAGTTAATTCACATACTTTTGCCATAGCTTCTCCGAACAGGGGTATATTTTGATAAAGTTTTCTGGTCAAGTCATAATTTAAGCAATTTGACATTTGAGTCCTTGAAGAATAATGCACTATTAGGAGTTTTTTTTTAATTAATGCTACAAATTTATTTACCTATTGCTGAAGTAACCATTAACGTAGCTACTTTACTCTTTGTTAGTGTTGTTGTTGGTTTTCTTGCGGGTTTGCTTGGAATTGGTGGTGGTTTTTTACTTACACCTATTTTGATTTTTTTAGGTATCCCTCCAATTTATGCAGTAGCCAATGGTGCAAATAATATTTTAGCTGCATCTGTTTCTGGGACGATTGGGCATTGGCTTAAAGGTCAGCTTGATATCAAAATGGGTATGCTCATCATCATTGGTGGAGTCGGTGGAGCAACTTTTGGTATTTTTGTATTCAAGTATTTTCTATTGCAGGGAAGTGTTAATGAAATTATTTCTATCATGTATTGTATTTTACTATCTGGAATCGGACTATCGATGCTGATTGAAAGTTTAATAGAAATAAGAAGAATTCGACTTAATAGGTTTATCAGAAGAAAATTACATACACATTATTGGGTTCATAATCTTCCTTTTAAAATTAGAATACACAAATCTAAATTATATATAAGTATTATCCCCCCTATTTTTTTTGGAACAGTAGTTGGAATTCTCTCTTCTATGCTTGGTGTGGGAGGTGGTTTTTTACTAGTCCCCATTATGATTTATATTTTAGGCATGCCTGCTCGACTCGTTGCAGGAACTTCCCTTTTTGTAATGATTTTTATTATGATTGTTGTAACGCTTTTACATGCCGTCAATCACAACTCTGTGGATATTTTTTTAGTTCTGATTTTAGTGGTTGGTTCAGGTATCGGTGCTCAATTAGGAACTAAAATAAGTATTTATTTAAAAGGAGAAGAACTAAGAGCTATGATGTCTGTATTGGTATTAATTTTTGGATTTAAATTTGGTTATGATTTATTTTTTAATAAAACTATTCCTCCAGTAGATATTACTTCTGTATTGCAGCCTAACAATACCAATGCTCTTGCTGATTTTGCAATACATGTTTCTCAAGTCTTTCCTTGGTCATATGCCATAGCATCTATGTCCATTGCAATTTTAGTTGGAGTATTGGCCGCTTTTAGCTTTAAAAAATTTTTATAGTGACATTCAATAAATGGAATAACATTCTTGGCTATGCAGGCCTAGTTCCTTTTTATATCTTTTCCATAACAAGTACTTTTGAAAATTACAATTTTTTTATTGATATTTTCTTTTTATACTCTGTAATTATTCTTTGTTTTTTATCTGGCTCTTTGTGGATGAAACTAATTTTACTTCCTGAACAAAAACACAATCTTTTATTCAAGTGCTTATCTGTTCTTTTTCCTCTTATTGGTATGATATCGGAGATGTTTGTAACTTATGCGCTGAAAACAGTAGTTTATATTCTAATCTATATGCTCATTTATCTTTGCGATAAAAAAACTGTTAACAGTGATCTTTCTGGCTATATGCGAATGAGATTTTTTTTAACAGGAAATGTTATTTTGGCTCACTTTATTTTACTCTATACAATCTTTACCTATAGCATCTTTTAAATTTTCGAACCCTTCCGCTTCTAATAGCGCTTCTAATTCTTTATTAATTTTATTTACTACATAGGGTCCTTGATAAACCATTGAAGTGTATAATTGGACTAAGGAGGCACCCGATTTAATTTTATCAAAAGCTGACTTACCATCAAAAACTCCTCCTGCTCCAATGATCGGTATTTTTGTTCCTAAAGATTTATAAAACTCTTGGATGATAAGATTTGAAGATTGCTGTAAAGGCTTTCCGGAAAGACCTCCGAGTTCTGCTTGATTAATATTTTGTAAGTTTTGGTCTCTAGAAATAGTGGTATTGGTTAATACTACTCCATCAATTTTTTGATCTAAAACTATAGTACTTAACTCCGAAATATTTTTGCTAGTAATGTCGGGTGAGATTTTTAATAAGATTTTAGTTTTGTTGTTAAGTTGCTTTTGTTTTAATTTAATAGCTATTAACAATTCTTCAATTTTGCTCTTTTCATGAAGATCTCTTAAATTGGGTGTGTTAGGAGAAGATATGTTAATGCAGATATAATCACATAAATTACAAAAATGCTCAAAGCATTTTAAGTAGTCTTCAATCTTTGATATGCTTTCTTTGTTAGGGCCAATATTAATTCCCAATATTCCTTTGGGGGGATTGTTCTTGATGGTAGATTGAACTTTGTCCATTCCTAGACTAGGAAATCCCAACCTATTAATAATTGCCTCGTCTTCTATCAATCTGAATACCCTTGGTTTAGGGTTTCCATATTGAGCTAAGGGAGTAACCGTCCCCACTTCTGAAAAACCAAATCCTAATTTAAATATAGAGTTATAAATCTCTGCATTTTTGTCAAAGCCTGCTGCTAGCCCGACTGGGTTGGTAAAATTTTTACCTAAAATATTTATTTCTAATTTTGAAGAAGAAACATCGGTTAGTAGATTAAATGGTAAATAACTATTTTTTAAAAATTTGATTGCTAAGCTATGCGAAAGCTCTGGATCTGCTTTTTGAAGCAGTGCGCTTATTGTTTTGTAAATCATGTACTCTAGTTTCTACTTAACGATTTATTAATCAAGTCTAGGGTTTCTTGTTTGCCAAAAAAACAAATAAAAGAGCCCATTCTAGGTCCTTGCTCGTCTCCAAATACCACTTCGTAAATAGCCTTAAACCAGTTACGCAATTCTTCTTTGGGATAGTATTTTTTTCCTACGGTAAACACGACTGTCTGCATTTCTTCAGGGGTCATTCCCTCTGGCATCTTTTTAATCTCTTCATTTAATTCTAGTAGAGCTTTTTTTTCCTGCTCATTAGCATTGCGATATTTTTTGTGAATCTTCACATGATCATTGAAATAAGAAATGGCATTCTTAACTAACTGATTTAATATTGGGTATTTAGACCTGTCTGTATCAGGTGCAAAATTTTTAATAAACTTCCATAAAACTTCCTCATTATCTGCATTGCTTGCGCTAACTAAATTTAAAAGAACGCCAAAGTTGATAATATTTTTTTCTTTTGGTGGGACTCCATTATGGACATGCCAGACAGGATTTCCCAGCTGTTCTTTTATTGGTTGTGTTTCAAATTTTTCTAAGAAAGACAAATATTCATCTACAGCTTTCGGTATGACTTGCGGGTATAATTTTTTAGCTCTTTGCGGGTTTTGAAACATATACAAAGCTAAACTTTCTGGATTTGCATACTTCAACCAATCTTCAATTGAAATTCCATTTCCTTTTGATTTGGATATTTTTTCTCCTTTTTCATCTAAGAACAATTCATAGTAAAATCCATTAGGAGGTGTGTGTCCAAGGGTTTTGCATATTTGTTGAGATAATTCAGCGCTTGGAATTAAGTCTTTTCCGTACATTTCAAAATCTACTTCTAGGGCATGCCATCTCATAGCCCAGTCTACTTTCCATTGAAGCTTGCAATTGCCCCCTGTTACTTTTGTTTTAAATTTTTTACCATTGCTTTCGTATACAATTTCTCCATTCGCAACATCTCTTTCTAAAATAGCTACTTCCAATACTTTTCCAGTTTCAGGGCATATAGGAAGAAATGGGCTGTAAGATTTTTTTCTTTCTTCTCCAAGAGTTGGGAGAACGATATTCATAATTAAATCATACTTATCCAGAACAAGTTTTAAGGTGTCATCAAAAATACCAGATTGGTATAATTCCGTGGAGCTCTTAAATTCATAGTGAAAACCAAACTGATCTAAAAAACTTTTTAATCTTTCATTGTTATGCTCTCCAAAGCTATTATACTTTCCAAAGGGGTCTGGAACACTTGTTAGGGGCTTATTAAGGTTTTGCTCTAAGACTTCTTTATTTGAAATATTATCAGGGACTTTTCGAAGACCATCCATATCATCTGAAAAAGTAAATAGTTTTACAGGTATGTCTGTTAGTTTTTGAAATGCCTGAATAACCATCGTGGTTCTACAAACCTCTCCAAATGTACCTATGTGTGGTAACCCGCTTGGGCCATATCCAGTTTGAAATAAGGCATAACCCTTTTTATCAAAAAGTTTTTTTCTTTTTTTTAAAAGTGCTCTAGCCTCAACAAATGGCCAGGCTTTAGAATCTAAATACTCAGTATCAATCATTTGCGAATGCATTCCTTATAGCTCAAAAAACAATTTTTTGTCAGGTATTTTACTAGGAATCATTATTTGTTTTAAAAACGAATTGATATATTTTTGAGATCATTAGGAAAATATGAAAGATGGAACCAAAACAGTTTTTTTAGTTATAGGCGCATTGCTTATTATTTTGGGTCTATTTATGCTTATTCCCTACTTGGTAGAAATCACCATCGGAGACAAATCTCATAATTTTTTATTTTGGTCTTTTTTTTCCATTTTTATTGGATTTCTTTTGCTCATCACAAACCAAACTGAAGAAAAAAGTCTTAACATCAAACAGGCTTTTATGATGACCTCTTTCTCCTGGATCGCCATAACTTTATTTGCCTCTTTCCCATTAATGTATTCATCTTTGCAACTTTCCTTTACAGATGCTTTTTTTGAATCGATGTCCGGAATTACCACTACCGGATCAACTATTTTAGACGATATAGAAAGATCTTCTAAGGGAGTATTAATTTGGAGAGCCATTCTACAATGGTTGGGTGGTATAGGAATTGTAGTGATGGCAATTACAGTGTTGCCGCTTCTTAATATTGGTGGAATGTCTTTGTTTAAATCAGAGGGTGCAGAGTTTGAAAAAATTCTTCCAAGCTCAAAACAAATAGCGATGGTCTGTACTAAAATTTATTTTATCTTAACAGCCATTTGCGCCTTATGCTTTTATCTTTTTGGCATGAATGCTTTTGATGCAGTAGCCCATTCTTTAACTACTATTTCAACTGGTGGCTTCTCTACGTATAGTGGTTCTATTGGACAGTTTAATTCTGTCTCCATAGAAATCATTACTATGATTTTTATTATTTGTGGAAGTGTTCCTTTTTTAACTTACTTAAAATTCTTAAAAGGAGAAAAAACTGCCTTTTTTAAAGACACTCAAATAAAAGGTTTTCTTTATTTTGTTTCCTTATCGACAGTTATTGTAACTGTTTATTGTTATTTTTTTGTGAAAGATTTTTTGCCTGACAATATTCGAGAGTCTGCTTTTAATGTCATCTCAATTATAAGTGGTACTGGTTTTACTACTCAAGATTTTGGAACTTGGGGTAATTTTTCATTATTCTTTTTTCTAATACTAATGTTTGTTGGAGGTTGTGCTGCTTCTACTACCTGTGGAATTAAAATATTTAGATTTCAAATTCTTAATCTGTTTATTAAAAAACAAATCAAACAGATTATTTATCCCAACGGAGTATTTCCCATTAAATATCGTGGTGAAGTAATCGGAGATACTTTTTTAACCTCGGTGTTAACTTTTGTTTTTTTGTATATTTTTATTTTCTTTCTTCTTACGGCCCTACTGTCATTGAGCAACCTTGATTTTACTACTGCTATTTCTGCAGCAGCCACCTCTCTTTCTAATGTAGGTCCTGGACTTGGCGAAATTATTGGACCCAATGGAAGCTTTAAATACTTACCTGATCTAACTAAATGGTATTTGAGTATTGCTATGTTGCTTGGAAGGTTAGAGTTCTTTACCGTTTTAGTTTTATTTCTTCCGTCTTTTTGGAGAGATTAGTCTAAACACCAATCAATAATAGCTTTTTGGCCATGCAATCTATTCTCCGCTTGGTGCCAAACAACAGACTGTTTTCCATCAATAATTTCTGCCGATACCTCTTCCCCTCTTGCCGCTGGCAGAACATGCATAAAAATTGCATCTTTACTAGCAAGGCTCATCATCTTTTTATTTACTTGGTAATCTTTTAGGGCTTTCTTTTTTTGTTTTACATTTACCTTGTCCCCCATTGAAATCCACTTATCACTCATAATAGCATCTACTCCTGCTACTGCTTTTTTAGGATCTTGAATAATATTAATTTTACCATTTTTTTTATCTGCCCAATCTAAAGTTTTTTTAGATGGCATATATCCTTTGGGACATGAAATATTTAACTGGAAATCAAATTGAACCGCAGCTTCAATTGCAGAGTTGGTTACGTTATTACCATCTCCAATCCAGGCAACTGTAGCTCCTTTGATAGAACCTTTATTTTCCTCAAAAGTAAGCACATCACTCAATAGTTGGCATGGATGTGAATGGTCCGTTAGTCCATTAATTAATGGAATATTTAACAAGTTAGACAATTCTAATAATGATTTATGTGAAAAAGTTCTAAACATAACAATATCGGAAAACGAAGAAATAACTTTTGCTGTATCTTCAATGCTCTCCTCTCCTTTTCCTAGGTGCATATCATTTGCATTCATAACAATCGTTTGTCCACCCAGCTGTCTCATGGCAAGATCAAAAGACAATCTTGTTCTGGTAGAAGGCTTTTCAAAAATCATTAAAAGCAGTTTGTCTTGTGCGTTACTAGATTCCGTGACAGACACTTTTTTCTTTATAGAATATTTCTTTTTTCTTCTTTTTGCTTCTTCGACAATATTTCTCAGTTCCTTTTTGTCAATTTGGCCAAGATCTAAAAAGTGGTTCATTTTATTTATGGTTTTTACAGACCTTGCCGATAATACTAATAGCTAAGTCGATTTCATTTTTTTTAACAGTAAGAGGAGGAAGTAATCTTATTACGTTCTCAGCAGCTCTAATAGTTAAGAGCTTATTATCCATTAATTTTTTTATAAATGTAGTCTGATCTTTATGAAGTTGCAAGCCCACGAGTAGCCCAGCGCCTCTTACTTCTTTAATAATTTTTGGATATTGTTTTTGTAATTTGTTTAATTCTAAGTGAAAATAGCTAGATATTTTTGTCACATTTTTTAAAAAACCTTTTTTCAAAATAACTTCTAATACCGCGCTTCCCACTGACATTGCCAAAGGGTTTCCTCCAAAAGTAGATCCATGTGTGCCTGCGACCATTCCCGAGGCTGTTTTTTTATTCATTAATACAGCGCCCATAGGAAATCCTCCTCCAATACCTTTAGCTATAGGAACTATATCTGGTTTGACCTTGGCATGTTCAAATGCAAAGAATTTTCCCGTTCTTCCAATTCCACACTGAACTTCGTCTAGAATTAATAAAATCTTTTTTTCATTACAAAGCTTTCTTAATCCTTTCAAACACCAGTCTGGTATCACCTTAATTCCACCTTCACCCATTACTGTTTCCACCATAATGGCAGCAGTTTTTTTAGTTATTAATTGTTTTAATTTTTTGTGATCTCCAAATTTAAAGTGATCGAAACCAGGGACTTTGGGATAAAAACCTTCTGTCATTTTTTTAGAGCCACTGGCAAAAATAGTAGCCAAAGTTCTTCCATGAAAAGAATCTTTTATACAAATAATTCTATTTTTTTTAGGCTGGCCAATAGAATAAAAGTATCTTCTGGCAACCTTTATTGCTGCCTCGGTTGCTTCTGCTCCACTATTTTGAAACAACACATAATCAGCAAATGTGTTTTGGGTTAATTTTTTGGCTAGCTTTTCTCCTTCTGGTATTTGAAATGCATTAGACACATGCCATACTTTTTTAGACTGCTTATTTAAAGCGGCTACTAGCTTGGGGTGAGCATGTCCTAAAGAATTCACTGCAATTCCTTGAACAAAATCTAAATATTTACTTCCATTAGTTGAATAAAGAAAAGACCCTTTTCCTTTTGAAAAAGCAATTTTTTTTCTATTATAATTATTTGCTAAACTACTCATATTTTTTAAGACTTAATTTTATAACCTTTATTAAATAAAAAATAACAACTAAACCATGTGAATATATTCACGCTTATTAAAGCAATCAATCCTGTGGTTATGGAGCCATCGGAAACTCCTAAAAATCCATATCTAAATCCATCAATCACATAAAAGAAAGGGTTAAAACTACTAACTGTTTCGATATAAATATTTAAATTTTTAATAGAATAAAATGTCCCTGACAAAAATGAAAGGGGAACAATAATAAAATTTGTAACTGCTGCCATATTGTCAAATTTTTCTGACCACAACCCAGCTAAAAATCCAAGGCTAGCAAGCAAAGAAGATCCTAATATTCCATAAATCAAAATAAAAAATAAACTATGAATAGGAACATGAATAAAAATAATAGAAACCATAACCGAAAAGAAACCTACCACCAGACCTCTTGTAATTCCTCCGCACAACATAGCTACCGTTACTTCGAGTGCGGACAAAGGTGGGTACAAAAGATCTACGATGTTACCTTGCATTTTAGAAATGACCAATGAAGAAGATGTGTTGGCAAAAGAATTTTGCATCATCTGCATTACAATCAAACCTGGAACTAAAAAAATAGTATATTTATATCCAAGAACATCTGCTCTCCCATTTCCAATTGCTAAACTAAACACACCTAAAAAAAGAAGGAACGTAACGGTAGGTGAAAGAATAGTTTGAATCCAAACATTAAAAAATCTTAACACTTCTTTTAAATAAAGAGTGTAAAGACCAATCCAGTTAACTCTTCCAAATCTTCTAGTGCCAATTTTATATTTTTGCTCAATTGTTGTCATGAACCATTCTAATATCAATTAAAGTGGTAAAAATGCACAAAAATGTGGATAGAATAGCTTTTTATTAAAAAATCTCCATTTACATACATTTTTTAATCAACATGTTGTGTTTTCTTTACTTGCTTATGCAACATATGGAGATATAACAACAATTAATGGCTTGGACAAAAGAAAAAACAGAAGAATTAAAGAAACTTTGGTCTGAAGGTCATACAGCTAGTCAAATTTCAAAATTACTAGGAAATGGTATTTCTAGAAATGCGGTCATTGGAAAATCTCATAGGTTAAGTCTTCAAGGAAGAGCTCAATCGAGGATGATCTCTTCTCCAAAAGTAAATAATAGTACTTTTGACAATGGACAAGGAAATGAGAAAAAAACTAGAAGGCCAAGAGGTCTTAAAGCTATTGTTATTGAAAATGATTTTGAACCAGAAAATCCTATACCATTAGAAAAATTGACGGATAAGGTTTGCAGATGGCCTATTGGTCACCCAGATGAAAAAGACTTTTATTTTTGTGGAAGATCTTCTATGGAAAGCAGAGTGTATTGCAAGTTACATGTAATGCATGCCTACCAACCCAAGGGCTGGAAAGAAGATAAATCGAATAACTCTCAAAATGAAGAGCTTCCAGATTTTATAGAAAAAAAGATCAAAACCGCGTAATTATAAAAATAAGCCTTTATTTTAAACGCTTATTTGGGTTCGTTTGTCTCAGCAATCTAAATAAATCGATCCGAGCTGTATTTTGAAAAATTTAAATTTACTTCATCTTTACATATAATTTTTGAAATCACACTTCCGGTAATAGCTGCTAAAGTCCATCCTAAATGATGATGACCAAAAGCATAAAATATATTTTTATAATGTTTAGATTCTCCAATCACTGGAACAAAGTCTGGAAGGCTAGGTCTAAATCCCATCCAGCTATCATAAGGATCGGAAAGATTAGAAATCATTTTTTTAGTTTCTTGTGTAACATACTGTATTCGTTTTGGGCTTGGTGGATTGCTTAACCCTCCCAACTCTACCGTTCCAGCTGCTCTTAATCCCTGCTCCATAGGAGTAAGATATATCCCAGAATCTAATGAACATACCGGACGAGTAACAGTTGTATCTGAATTTTTAAAGTGAACATGGTATCCTCGCTCTGTTTCTAAAGGGATAGATTCGCCCAACTGATCTGTAAATCTTTTTGAGAAAGCGCCTGCTGTAATAAGCAATTCTTCAAAGGCATATTCTTTATCTTTTGATTTTAATTTTCGAGAGTCGATTGTCATTACTTCATCTTTAATAAAAGTGGCTCCCATCTCTAAACACTTGGAAAATATTTTATCTGATATTTTCTTAGGGTTTTTTGTATGCATTGCATTGGGAAAATAAATACCCCCTTCATAAATAGGATTTAAATTAGGCTCCATGTCATGAACCTCATGTTTGCTTAACAAATGTTGTTTTATTTTTAACTCTTGTCTTAGCAAATTAGATTCCTTTACTTGTTCTTTGTTATCTTTGCCATAGATATACAAAGTTCCTTTTTGCTCTACCAAATCTTCAGCTCCAATATCTTTAAAAATTTTTTCATATTCAGTAATGGAAAAAACTAACAAATCATTCATTTTTTCAGCAGTATTGCGCATGGATTTTTGATTGCAATTTTTTAGAAACTGGAAAGCCCAAGGGAGTATTTTGAGCAGATAATTAAATTTAATAGAAAGAGGAGAGAAAGAACTAAATAAATATTTTGGCAAATTTTTAATAACTGATGGCTGATTGAGCGCTACTGCAGCATAATCTGAAAAAGCACCAGCGTTACCATAAGAAGCACCATTGCCTGGCTCGTCTCGATCATAGAAGGTAACTTCATATCCTTTTTTTAAAAGATGATAGCCTGAACAAAGACCTATAATTCCAGATCCTAAAATTGAAATTTTTTTACTCATAAGAACATATTTTTTATCATACTGTATTAAAAAGAATTATATTTTTTGGATGACATTGGCACTTTGTTTTCTTGTAGCGACATAAACTCCTACACTAGCAACAGTCAAGCCTATTGCATCAAGAATAGTTAAGGTTTCTTTTACAAAAAGCCAAGCCATAACCGCAGCCACAGGGGGGACTAAAAAAAACAATGTGGAGGTTTTGCTAGCAGAACCTATTTTAATTAAAAACATTAAAATAGTAAAAGCGCCAAATGAAACTGCAATAATTTGCCAACCCATGGCTAATAGGAAATTGGGGGTAAAATTAATAAAAGGGCTTTCTAGAAAAAAAGAAAGAATAAAGAGAAAAATACTTGCACTTAAAGACTGATAAATATTATTTACTGAAAGAGGCATGTCCATACTTAATTTTTTTTGCCATAAAGTGCCTGCAGTAATAGCAATTAGGGCGACAAAGGATGCTAGGAGTCCTACAGAGGGTAACGTATCAAAAGAATCAATTCCTAAAACTATTAAAGTTCCACCAAATCCTAAAAGGATTCCTACCCACTGCCTCCAAGTAACAATTTCTCCCAAAATGGGTCCTGCAAGCGAAGAGGTAAGGATCGGCTGAAGAGTAACTATTAATGCAACAATTCCTGCTGGTATACCTTTAGAAAGAGCAAACCAACATCCACCAAGATATATACCGTGAAACAAAATACCTGTTGCCATAGCCTTGCTGGTTTCAGCGATTGGATAAATTATTTGCTGCCTTTTAATTAATGAATATAAAAAAAATCCAAGTGTTACGAGAGTGAAGCGAAAGCACAAAGCTGCAAAAGGTGAGGCATCTACAGTAATAACCTTTCCGGTTATAAAAGCAGATGACCATAAAAAAATAAAAATTAAAGGAAAAAATCTAACCATTTGAAGGTACTTTCAAGCTAATTGATAAATGAAGATATAATTTAAAATTTTAAATAACAAAAGAATAATTAAACAAAAATCATGTGTTAGATAAACATTTAGAGCAATGTTTATCCATAAAGCTTAATTAAAATAACACCTATAAAAATTAAACAAGAAGAAATAACTCCCAAAATACCAATTTTTTCTTTTAGAATAAAAACTCCATATAAAGAGGCAAATAGTATGCTCGTCTCTCTTAGGGAGGCTACAGTTGCAACTTTTGCTACAGTAAATCCATATACTGCTGGAAAATAAGAATAAGACGCTAACACTGCAGATACCAGAATTTCTTTCAGGTATTTTTTAAAAAAACTTAATGTTAAATTACTGTTTTTTAAAAAGAAAATTGCTAGGACATTAAAAATAATTCCATCGAATGCAAAGTAATAAATAAGATAGATTATGGCATCAGAAGCTCTTGAGCCAAGCGCATCTACAATTGTGTAGATAGCTATCATCAGAGCAACTAGCAATGCATATGAAAGCCCCTTGAAGTTTATTTTTTTAAATCTACTATCTGCAAAAATTAACAAAATAATACCAAGGCATAGCACCAATACTGAAAAAATATTATTAATAGTTAAATCATCAGAAAATATTAGTGGAGTCGCAAACAAAACTAATAATGAAGGAGTTCCTCTGGCCAGAGGGTATCCATAAGATAGTTCCGAATTATCATAAACACGGCACAAAAAGAATTTATAAAGTGTATGAATAACCAGAGTAATGATAAAAAATGAGTATGCTTCAGGAGCAAGCGGGTCTACAAAAAATAAAATAGGTATAAAAAAAATACTAGCAACAAGAGTAAATGCTCTTGTAAATAGAACTTTATCTACAGATTTTTTTAAAAGAATATTCCAAGTTACATGACATATTGCACCAGATAAAATGGCAAAAAATAAAAAATTATCCAATAGTTACAATCCCATAAAGTCTTGAGCTTTATTTAGGCTTTGTAAATTTCCAATAAAATTTTTTCCTCTTTCTCCTTCAAATGCCTCTGAAACAATTAAATTCCACTCGTTGGAACTTCCAATATAGCTTTTGGGGTCTATGGAAATATCAATTGATTTAAAAAAATCTTTAAGAATTTTTGGTCCTTGTTCCAAATCCTGTCCAAAAAGAGTTCTGAAATTATCATCGCAAACTTTGTCTATTCCAATTACCGATTTTAAGACTGTGGGCAAAGTGAAGGAACATGC
>Ga0307986_10000248_pt1 | contig 40537 bp, 40 predicted proteins | sample EllFjometageno82_FD_203170 | JGI IMG/M metagenome (GOLD analysis project Ga0307986, IMG submission 203170) | Marine microbial communities from Ellis Fjord, Antarctic Ocean - #82 | ecosystem: Environmental > Aquatic > Marine > Unclassified | place: Southern Ocean | collected 2014-10-09 | reverse complement strand
AAAGCCGGTAAACCTAAATGGAAAGTTGAAGCTCCAGATCACTCAGCAGTTAAATCAAAAATTGCTAAAGCTTTAGAAGCTGATCTTAGAATAGCATTTAAAGAAGTAGATAAAAAGAAAAGATCAACTGCAATTTCAGAAGCGGAAATAAAATGTAAAGAAATGTTTGCGGAAGATGAAAATGTTAGTGAGAACCAGGCAATGGCTCAGCTAAAATCACTTGAAAAAGATATTGTTCGTACTGCAATTCTAAAAGACAAAAAAAGAATTGATGGAAGAGGTTTAGCTGATGTTAGACAAATTAAATGTGAAGTTGGTATCCTGCCCAGAACACACGGATCTGCTTTATTTACAAGAGGTGAAACTCAAGCTTTAGTAGTGACTACACTAGGTATGTCAGATGATGAACAAAGAGTTGAAAGTTTAAATGGCATGCAACGAAACAGATTTATGCTTCATTATAATTTTCCACCTTTTTCTGTAGGAGAATGTGGAAGAATAGGTACAGGCAGAAGAGAAGTAGGTCATGGAAAATTGGCATGGAGAGCAATAAATTCATCTTTACCAAAGCAAGAAAATTTTCCTTACACTTTAAGAGTTGTATCTGAAATTACAGAATCAAATGGCTCTTCTTCAATGGCTACTGTTTGCGGAACTTCACTAGCACTTATGGACGCTGGTGTACCTATGAAAGAACCAGTAGCAGGTATAGCTATGGGCTTAATTAAAGAAGGAAAAGATTTTTCAGTATTATCGGATATTTTAGGCGATGAAGATCATCTGGGAGATATGGATTTTAAAGTTGCAGGCACTAAAAGTGGAATAACATCTCTTCAAATGGATATTAAAATTGAAGGTATAACATTTGAAATAATGGAGAAAGCACTAGATCAGGCAAAAGGTGGAAGAGAGCACATACTGGGAGAAATGGATAAAGCTTTAAAAGTTTCAAGAACAGAATTTTCTAAACACACGCCAAAAATGGAAATTGTTACAGTAGATAAAAAAGACATAGCGACTGTAATAGGAAAAGGTGGAGCAACTATTAGAGAGATTGTTGAAAAATCAGGGGCTAAAGTGGATGTAAAAGATACTGGAGAAGTAACAGTGGCAGCGCCAGATGAGGAATCTAGAAAAATAGCAATTGATATTATTAAGAGTTTAGTTGCAAAAGCTGAGGTTGGAAAAATTTATAAAGGTAAAGTTGTCAAGGTAATGGAATTTGGGGCTTTTGTTAATTTTTTAGGAAAACAAGACGGCTTAGTTCATATATCAGAACTTGCAGCCAAAAGAGTTGAAAAAGTTGGCGACGTGGTAAAAGAAGGCGATGAAGTTTCTGTAAAGGTTTTAGGCTTTGATAGAGGAAAAGTTAAATTGTCTATTAAACAAGCAACATCCGAATAATTTAAATATTTTTTAGGTAATGTTCTTAGGATCCGGCATCCCGACTTTGTTATATCCAGCATCTACATAGTGTATCTCTCCTGTAACACCCGCAGCAAGATCACTAGTTAAATATAGAGCTGAGTTTCCAACATCGTGAATATCAACATTTCTTTTTAAAAAAGAATGATCTGCGTTCCATTTGTACAAAAATTTTGCATCACCAATTGCAGAGGCTGCAAGAGTTTTGATCGGCCCTGCACTAATTGCATTTATTCTAATACCTTTTGCTCCAAGATCTCTAGCTAAATATTTTACACTTGCTTCAAGAGCTGACTTACACACACCCATAACATTGTAGTTTGGTATAGCTTTTGTAGATTCGTAAGTTAAAGTTAGCATACTACCACCTTCCTTCATCATCTTTGATGCTTCTTTAGCTACTTCAGTAAAAGAAAAGCATGAAATCAACATACTCTTTAAAAAATTGTCTCGGGTTGTATTCAAGTATTCTCCTGATAATTCTGATTTGTCGGAAAAAGCGACCGCATGTATTACAAAATCTATCTGTCCCCATTTAGTTTTAATGTCCTCAAAAAGTTTCACTATTTCATCTTTATTTTCAACGTTACAACTTAGTGTAAAGTCCGAGTTCAAGGATTTAGCTAACGGTATAACTCTCTTCTTCAAAGCATCTCCTAAATATGTAAAAGCTAATTCAGCACCAGCTTCTGCTAATTTTTGGGAGATGCCCCAAGCAATCGATCTTTCGTTTGCTACTCCCATAATTAATCCTTTTTTACCTTTCATTAAACTCATAAATTATATCTTTTCAAAAATTAAAGTTGCATTTGTTCCACCAAAACCAAAACTATTAGACATAACTGAATTTAGTGTTGCATTTTTTTCTACTTTGGTGACAATAGGAAATTTTTTAGCCTCGTCATCCATTTCGGTAATATTAGCAGATGCCGCTATAAAATTATTTTTCATCATAATTAAACAGTAGATGGCTTCATGGACTGAGGCTGCTCCCAATGGATGTCCGGTTAAAGATTTTGTTGAACTTATTTTTGGAATACTATCTCCAAAGGCTTCTTTAACAGCTCTTAATTCAGTGATATCGCCAACCGGGGTTGAAGTTCCGTGTGTATTTATATAATCAATTTTGTTTCTTGCGGTTTTGAGAGACATTTTCATGCACCTAACAGCACCTTCACCTGAGGGGGCTACCATATCGTATCCATCAGAAGTGGCGCCATAGCCAGTTAATTCTGCATAAATTTTTGCACCTCTCGCTTTTGCGTGTTCTAATTCTTCTAAAACTATAACCCCTGCTCCGCCAGCAATAACAAATCCATCTCTAGATTTGTCATATGGCCTAGAGGCAGTTTCAGGTGTTTGATTATACTTAGAAGACAAGGCAGTCATGGCATCAAACATAGCAGACATAGCCCAATGAATTTCTTCTCCACCACCAGCAAAAATAATTTTTTGTTTACCAGATTGAATTAACTCCATACCATTACCAATACAATGCCCACTTGTTGCACAAGCAGAACTTATTGAATAGTTAACCCCCTTAATTTTAAATGGAACAGCTAGTGTAGCAGAAACTGTACTTGCCATTGTCCGTGGCACAACAAATGGTCCCATTTTCTTAGGCCCTACTTCTCTGGTAGAGTCAACTGCATGAACAACATTTTTAACAGAAGGCCCTCCAGAACCCATAATAATTCCTGTTGTTTCATTGCTAACATCTTTTTCTTCCAACCCTGAATCCGTAACAGCTTCTTTCATTGCTATATAATTATAGGCCGATCCTTCACCCATAAATCTAATTATTTTTCGATCAATATGTTCTTCTACCTTAATTTTAGGAATCCCACAGATTTGGCTTTTAAAATTATATTTTTTATATTCGTCTGAAAATCCAATACCAGACTTTGTATTTAATAGTGAATCGTAAACTTCACTTTGATTGTTTCCAAGACAAGAAACAATTCCAATTCCTGTAACAGCTACTCGTTTCACGATTTAAACACTCCTACTTTTAAATTAGAGGCTTTGTAAATAACATTACCATCAGCACTTAAAATTCCATCAGCTAGACCAACAGCGGTTCCTTCTTTTCTTAAAATTCGTTTCATATTAATTTCATAAGTAGCAAGTTTCACCGTCTGTAAAACCTCACCAGTAAACTTAACTTCATTCACTCCTAGAGCTCTTCCTTTACCTGGATCACCCATCCACCCTAAGTAAAACCCAACTAGTTGCCACATAGCATCGAGACCTAAGCATCCAGGCATAACTGGATCATCTTTAAAATGACAATTAAAAAACCACATATTCTTTTTAATGTCTAGTTCTGCTTTTATACAGCCCTTCTTGAAAAGCCCACCATCACTAGTAATTTCAGAAATACGATCAAACATTAACATTGGAGGCAGAGGTAATTTAGCATTACCAGCACCAAATAGCTTGCCATTCCCACAGTCTATTAAATCATTATAATTATAACTATTTTTTTGCATATTTTGATAATATTTAACTTGATATACATATTAATTATATAATAATAAAGCAAACGAGAGACAAAAAATCACAGTTATTTTGATAATAATTAGTGTAAATAGTTGTAAATATATGGGTAATATAAACTTTAAAGATTTTTACAAAGTTCCTGATCTTAATTTTGATATATTGAGATTAAGGACAGATCTTGGAACTATACTAAAAAAAAAAAATTTTGACTCACCAGGAGTTTCAAATTTTGGCGCCATATCTCTTAATCAAATTCCAAATGATGATAACTCAATTAAAGGTAACAATATCAGAGGCGTATATTGGACTAAACCTGACGAAACCGGAGAAGAAGTAACAAGAGATATTGGTATTGATGAGTCGAAATATACTCAGCTAGTACCAGAATTTGAAAATACTTATTTTGCAGAAGTCTACGATACTCTAAAAAAAAATTTTAAAATTGGTAGAATTAGAATTTTATTAAAAGAACCGAGATCAACTTTAAGTTGGCACAGAGATCCTGAGCCGAGACTACATATCCCTATAATTACAAATCCTGGATGTATGATGGTCATAGAAAACATAGCAAAGCACTTACCTGCAGATGGATCAGTTACGATAACTAATAACACCAAGTATCATAATTTTTTTAACGGAGGTGAACAAAAGCGTATTCACTTAGTCGCCTGCATGCTAGAGGATAGATTTAATTAAAGATTACCCCACAAACTTTGTTTTTTTACCCAACCCGAATATTTTTCAACTTTAATTTTACACCAGTCATCTTTACATTTTGCAATTAAACAAAGACGACCTTTCTCTAGAAAAGCTAAAGGTTTGGAAAATATAGTTGGATTTTCAAACATTACAACCTTATCGTCTATGGTTAGAGCTGCTTTCTTTTTTGACAATTGTGACCTATGGATCCAACCTGTATTATTTTCATGGTCTTTAATTTTTCTAAAATTATCGGAAGTATCTTGAACTAAAATAGGAAGATATTTTTTTTTATAAAAAATTTTTATTGGATAATCAAAAGAAGGTCCTTGTCTTAAATTTACACTATTGAAACGTAAGGTTAAAAAATACTCATCAGCAGATAAAAAATTAAATGAGGTAACTATTAATATAAAAGTTAAAATTATTACTTTGATCACCTTTTTCCGCAACCCATAATACAATAATTATTTTTGGTAAGTTTAATTTTCCTAAAATTTAAATTAAGCGCGTTAAAAAATATCATTTTTCCGACTAGTTCGTTTTTTTTATCTATGATAGATTTTACAACCTCATTAGCTTGAAGCGTTCCTGCTATACCAGCAACTGTTGGTAAGATCCCTTCTGTGTCACACTTGTTTTCTTCTTCAGGTATCTCTGGCATAAAACACCTATAGCAAGGAATATTTTTAGAAAAATTGAAGTTAAATATATGAGCCTCAAATTTACTAATTGCTGCAGAGATTAGGATTTTTTTATTTTTTAAACAAAAATCATTAAGCAAATACCTTGTCTGAAAGTTATCTGAGCAGTCACAAATAATATCATACTTACACAGAATATTTTGAATATTTTTTTTAATAATTTTTTCTTTGTAGGTATTAATCTTTATTTTTTTTTTTATTTTTTTTAAAAATTTTTTGGCTTGAATAACTTTAAATTTACCCACGTCTTTCGTATTAAATAAAATTTGCCTATTTAGATTAGAAAAATCTACTTTATCATGATCTGCTATACCAATATTATCTATTCCTAGATTACTTAAATACAAAACCAACGGACATCCTAACCCTCCCATCCCTACGATTAGCACTTTTGCAGAAGAAATTTTTTTTTGACCTGAGACTCCAATTTGTTTTAATATTATCTGTTTTGAATATCGTAAAAGGTCATTATTGCTTATTTTCATAATTAGTACTATTTAGTACCAGTAGAACCAAAACCACCCGAACCTCTCTGTGTATCAGATAACTCTTCAACCTCTTCTAAACTAGCTTGAATGACCGGACAAACAACCATTTGTGCTATCCTATCTCCATTTTCAATAATAAATTTCTCATTACCAAGATTAATTAAAATAACTTTTATTTCACCTCTGTAATCAGCATCTATGGTGCCAGGTGTATTTAAAACTGTAATATTTTTCTTAACAGCTAAACCCGATCTAGGTCTTATTTGAACCTCATATCCTTTTGGAATAGCTATTGAAAAGCCTGTTGCAATCAAGGCTTTTTCTCCAGGATTAATTATTATATTATTTTCTATATACGCAGTTATATCCATGCCCGAGGCTCCTGGTGTTTCATATTTTGGAATTGATACAGAGTTTGATAATTTTTTAATTTGTATTTTTGTCATTAATTAAAAATTTATCTATTATTTTTTTGGCTAGTTTGGATGCAATATAACTTTTTTTATTCTTAGGAAAATCTTCTATGTTTCCATTTTTTTCTATTATTGAAACTTTGTTAAAATCGGTATTAAAACCCGTCTCTTTTTTTGAAACATCGTTAGCAACAATTATATCACAATACTTGTTGTTTAATTTCTTTCTAGAATTTTCAATTAAATTTTCTGTCTCAGCAGAAAAACCTACAAGTATTTTAGGTCTCAATTTATTATTTTTTCCAAGATATTCTAAAATATCTTTATTTTTTTCCAAATCTAAGCTATTAAAAGTTTGTTTATCTTTCTTTATCTTTTGTTTATATTTATTTTTAGGTTTAAAATCAGATACTGCTGCAGCACAAATAGCTATATCTACCGGCAAGAGTTTTTGCACAGCAATCATCATTTCTTCACCACTATTTATTTCTTTAACTTGAATATCTTTTGAGTAATTCAATGAAGTCGGTCCAGCTATTAAAGTAGTATTTACTCCTAGTTTAGATAAAGCCAAGGCTATCTCATACCCTTGTTTGCCACTAGACTCATTAGAAATATATCTAATAGGATCAATGTATTCTCGAGTTGGGCCTGTAGTAACTAGTGCGCTGATTTTTCTTTTTTTTACTAAATTTTTGTTATTAAAATATTCTTTTAAATAGGAAAAAATTTGACGTGGACTTGACATCTTACCTTCACCGAACTCACCACAAGCCATTTCACCACTTATTGGACCAATAAACCTATATCCATAGTCTAGTAAAGTTTTCGAATTGTTTTGTGTTGCTTTGTGTAGCCACATTCTAACGTTCATAGCTGGAACTAAAAAAACATCTTTATTAGAAGCTAAAATAATAGTGGTAGCTAAGTCTTCTGCTTTACCAACACTTAATTTTGCCATCATATTTGCAGTAGTAGGTAAAACTAAAATTATATCAGCCCAACGAGATAAAGAGATATGATCTATTTCCTTTTCATTATTTACATCAAATATATCTTCATAAACTTTATTATTTGATAAAGATGTTATAGATAAAGGGGTAACAAATTTTTTACCGCTACTTGTAAGTATTGTTTTTACTTCCACATTATTTTTAACTAACAACCTAACAAGATCTAAAGACTTATAAGCAGAGATACCACCACCAATTACTAGTAAAATTTTTTTGTTTTGCAATGTCATTTTGACAATTAAAATACTAATAAAACAGCAATTACAATACCTAAAAAACTAATAATGATATTGTTTCTTAAGTTTTTTAACTTAGCTTCTTCAATTTCTAAACCCCTGTTATTTTTTATGCCTAGATTTAGTTTACCCTCAGCCAATAGCTGTAAGGCATAATTTGCTTTGTCCATAAAATTAGGAAAATCAGGTATTCTTTTCAAAATTTCAGAAGAGGTATTTATAGCAGTGTCTATAGTCGCTTTAGGACTTTTTACACTCTTGATCCAATCTTCTAATACAGGTCGAGAAATTTCCCATATATTAGTTTCAGGATAAAGTTTTCTTGCCACACCTTCAACAGTTACCATAGTTTTTTGCAACAACAAAAGCGGTGTCTGTGTTGGCATGTTAAATTTTTCTGTGATTTCAAAAAGTTGAGCCAATAAGTTTCCACCTGAAATATCTTTTATGGACTGTCCAAAAATAGGCTCCCCAACGGATCTAAGTGCCTGAGCAAACTCTTCTTTAGATGCATTTTGAGGAACTAGTCCTGCTTCAAAATGGACTTCCGCAACTTTGATATAATCTCTTTGAATAAACCCGTACAAAATTTCTGCTAAATATTTTCTGTTATTTTTATCTAATCTTCCCATGATTCCAAAATCAACAGGAATAATATTACCTTTTTGGTCTACGAATAAATTCCCTTGGTGCATATCTCCGTGAAAAAAGCCGTCTCGTACTGCCTGCTTAAGGAAATGTTGAATCAAATTTTCAGAAAGTATTTTTAAATCTACCCCAGATTTTTTTAATAGGTCTTTCTCTCTTATGGAGATTCCATCAACTTTATCCAAAGTAAGAACTTTTCTAGAAGTATAGTTCCAATAAATTTTTGGAACATTAAATCCTTTGTCATTTTTTGTATTTTCATACAATTCATTTGCGGCTGCAGCCTCAAATCTTAAATCCATTTCAATATTAGTTATCTCTCTTAATAAATGAACAACTTCTACCAATTTAAGTCTTTTTGTTTTCGAAAATAAATTTTCGACGATGTAGGCAAATAACATTAAGGCATCAAGTTCATCGTTGAACTGTTTTTCAATATCAGGTCGTAAAATTTTTACAGCAACCTCTTTATGATCAGTATCAATTTTTATTTTTGCAATATGTACTTGGGCGATAGAAGCTGCTGCTATAGGCTCACTTAACTCAACTATATTTTGATACAAATTCTCACCGATTTCTTTTTTTAAAATTTTTTTAGATTCATAGAGTTCAAAAGGTGGTAACTTGTCTTGCAGTTTAACTAAATCGTCAGCTAAAGTTTCTCCAATAATATCAGGTCTAGTAGCTAAAAATTGACCTAGCTTAATAAAAGTGGTGCCCATTCCTTCTAAGGCATCACATAATTTTTCTCCAGGTTTTTTAGATTTATTTATTAATTTTTTTGTTGATCCAATTGAGAATAGATCAAAAAACAACTTTACGGAAAAAGGTATGTTGTAAATTTCATTGACCGTTTCAATGGCTCCTGATGAAGCAAGTTTTCTGGCTATTTTGAACAATTGAAAAATACTTTTGAACATAATTAGATTTTCCAACCTGAGTGTATAGCAGAAATACCATTAGATAAATTTCTAAATTCAATATTTGAAAATTTATTTTTTTTTAATAAATGTACAAGTTCATTTTGGCTATAAAATTTGTCTATACTGTCAATTAAATACTCATAGGGTTCTTCACTACCTACTACAATCTTCCCAATTAAAGGAATTAATTTAGAATATTTTTGATACAACGAATTTAAAATTTCGTTTTTAACCTTAGAAAACTCTAGACAAAAAAAACGGCCACCAGGTTTTAGTACACGATATGCTTCTGTTAAACACTGATTTATGTCTGTAACATTTCTTATCCCATAACTTATTGTGTAAAAATCAAAAGTGTTCTCTTTAAATGGCAATTTCTCAGCAGAATTTAAATACCATTTAATATTAGTAAAAGATTTTAGCTTATTCTTTCCTGTATCAAACATTCCTTTGTTAGGTTCTACACAGTAAAAATTATTTCTATTATCATTTTTTTGAGAAATCATTTTAGCCAGATCACCAGTACCTGCAGCAACATCAATTATTTGATCGTCAGGTTGTGGATTCATCCATTTAATCAAGTTTCTTTTCCAGAGCCTATGAACACCTAGAGACATTAAGTCATTCATTAGATCATAATTATCATGAACTTTACTAAATACAGAGTTGACTAGTTTAGTTTTATCTTGATTATAGATATTCATAATCAAATTATATGCCAGAATTACCCGAAGTAGAAGTTGTTAAAAAGTCACTAGAGACTAAACTTAAAAATCTAACAATAAAAAGAGTTAGTATTACTAACAATAAACTTAGATATAAAATAGACAATAAACAATTTAACAAAATAAAAGGTAAAAAAATACTTTCCATTCAAAGAAGATCAAAATATTTACTAATTAATATGACTAAAGATTTAACTATTTTAGCTCATCTTGGCATGACTGGGAAATTTTTTATTATTGATAACAACAAAAAGAGCAAAACTAGTTTTTATTATTCCCTAAAAAAAAATGATACAAAACACGATCATTTAACACTTTTTTTTAATAAAAAGATTAAACTTATTTATAATGATGTAAGAAAGTTTGGTTTTATTAAAATATTTTCTAGTAAAGATGTATTTAATTGCAAACATCTTATGTTACTAGGTCCCGAACCATTGTCTAACAATTTTAATATAAGTTATTTTGAGAAATACACTATTAATAAAAAAACTAAAATTAAAGATTTATTAATGGATCAAAAATTTGTCTCCGGTTTAGGCAATATATATTGTAATGAAGTGTTGTTTTTGTGTAAAATTAATCCCAATAAAAGTATTAATAATATTAACAAAAAAAAAAAAGAAGAAATTATAAAATATACAAAAAAAACTCTAAAAAAAGCAATTTTGCATGGTGGTTCGTCAATAAAAAATTTTTCTAGTACAGAAGGGGAAAGTGGAAATTTTCAACAAACATTTAATGTTTATGGCAAAGACAAAGCAAGCTGTACTAGGTCTATGTGTTCGGGAACCATACAAAAGGTATACACCTCCAACCGTTCATCATTTTTTTGTCCTAATTGTCAAAAATAATTGAAGTTGACCCTCATGTTTTAAGGAGATATACACTTTGAAAATATGCCAAATACAGCTTCAGCAATAAGAAGAGTTAGAAGAGTAATCAAACAAACAGCCGTCAATAGGCTCAGAAAAAGTAAATATAGATCAGCTGTGAAAAAGATGGAAGATCTAATAAAAAAAGGTGAAAAAGATAAGATAAAAGGCTTTTTTCCTTCTTTCCAATCTATATTAATGAAAGCCACAAAGTCAGGAACGATTAATAAAAAAACAGCTTCTCGAAAAATCTCTAAAATTACAAAAAAAACTTCTTAGTAAAATTAATATTATTCAATTCTAATTAGAACAACTTAGGAGATTATTTAAGAAATCTTCTAACTACATTTAGAAAGTAAATTCTACATATAGCTTTTAAACTTTTAAGTTGTAAAAATAATTATTTAATTTTTTAATATTTTTTTTAAATACAACCCAAGTTAAATTATCTTTGTCTTAATTTAAATATTTCTTGCAAATGTTATTATTAAAAAATAGAAGAAGCTTCTTAAGAAAAAACTATATGGAAAAAAAATCAATTAAAACTCAAGAAATTTTTTTAAACGAAGAAGAAAAAGTTTTAGTCTGGGAAGAAGTTCAAATTTCTTTTAAAAAAAATTTTGGAGAACAAGTTTATTCTAGCTGGTTAAAAAATATTTCTTTGCTAAAAGAATATAATGATTATCTAGTTCTTGGTGTACCTACTAGATTTTTTAGAGACTGGATAGTTTCAAGGTATTTAGACAAAATATTATCTCAAATAAAGATATTTAAAAATAGTATTAATAGAGTTGAATTTAAAATATCAGAAGAAAATAAAGTTTATACAGATGACGCTTTTAAAGTAGATGACTACAATAAAGTAACTGAGATCAAGGATTCAATTTTAAACTACAACAGACTTAATCCAGACTTAAATTTTGAAAGTTTTGTATCAGGATCTAGCAATGAAATTGCTCTCACTTCTTCAAAAAAAATATGTGAGCAAATTTCAAGATACAACCCATTATACATATATGGTGGTGTTGGTTTAGGAAAAACACATTTGTTAAACGCTATAGGGCTAGAGTTGGAAAAAAAAACAAATGTTATGTTTATTTCAGCAGAGAGATTCATGTATCATTTCATAAAATCTATAAAAAAAAATGACATGGTTAATTTTAAAGATTTTTTTAGAAAATCTTCAGTATTTATTATTGATGATATACAGTTTATAAGAGGAAAAGAGGGTTTGCAGGAAGAATTTTTTCATACATTTAATAGCCTGATAGATAAAAGTTCACAAATTATTATATCAGCAGATAGAGCACCTATGAAATTAGACAGAGTCCAGGAAAGAATTAAATCACGTTTAGCTGGTGGTTTAGTAGTAGATATCGACACACCAGATTTGGATTTAAAAGAAAAAATTATTAAAAAACGACTAGAGGATATACAAAAAGAATTTAAAGAAAATAGCAATATTAGTGAAGAAGTAATAAGTTTTATCGCTAGTGAATGCAAAACTAACATTAGGGAGCTAATTGGTGTTTTAAATAGAGTTCTTACATTTAGCAGAATACACAAGAAAATTCTAACGATCAGTGATTGTAAAAACATATTAAAAGATGTCTTTAACCAAGCTAAAATTATAACAGTAGATAAAATACAAAATACCGTTGCAAATTTTTTTAATATTCCTTTAGCAGAAATGTTGTCACAACGTAGATCTAGACCTCTAGCAAGGCCAAGACAAATTGCGATGTACCTTGCAAAAAAAATGACAACAAGATCTTTGCCAGAGATAGGAAGACGTTTTGCTAACAGAGACCACACTACTGTTATACACGCTGTTAAAACAATAACTAGGCTTTCAGAAAAAGACGATGAAATGAAAAAAAATATTGATCAGCTACGTAGCTTATTATTAGAAGAGTAACTGAATGCAATTTACAATTAAAAGAGATGTGCTATTAAAATCACTAACACTTGCGCAAGGTATTACTGAAAAAAAAAATACACTACCCATCTTATCAAACGTATTATTGAATGCTAAAGATGGAAAATTATCGATAGTAACTACAGATTTAGATCTTGTTTTTTACGATGAAATTAGTGAGGTCAAAATTAATAATGAAGGAGCGACAACAACCTCTGTAGCAATTTTGTACGATATTCTTAGAAAGATATCTGGAAATTCTGAGATAAAATTTGATCTAAAAAGTGAAAATAAATTAAATTTAATTACGGATAATTCAGACTTCAATTTACTGTGCCTACCAATCGATAATTTTCCAAATTTTGTAGATGACTTTGAAGATAATGAAATGTCATTCAATAAATCTAAGCTTCTTACACTTTTAAACAAAACAAAAATTTCCATTTCAAATGATGATACTAGACACTACTTAAATGGAGTATATTTACATACAACAGAGTCTCAAAATAAAACATTCTTAACTGGTGTGGCAACAGATAGTCACAGACTATCCTCTAGTAGCATCGAAATTGAAGTTGGCAAAACATTTCATTCTTTAATTTTGCCTAAAAAAACTGTTTTTCAATTATGTAATTTATTAGCAGACACAAATGAAAAAGTTTTAGTTAGAACAACTGATAGTAAAATTCAATTTAAAATAGGAAGAATGACTCTAGTCTCCAAAGTCATTGATGGTAAGTTTCCCGACTACAGAAAGGTAGTTCCAGTCGGAAATGATAAAATATTAACAGTTATCTCTTTAGATTTCGTTCAAGCAATAGAAAGAGTTATTACGGTTTCGTTAGATCGTAAAGAAGGAGTAAAACTTGTGCTAGGTAAAGATAATATTAAATTTTCAGTAAATAGCACGAATTCTGGTGAAGGAAATGAAGTAGTTAAATCAAGCTTTACAGCAGAGGAAATGACAGTTAGTTTTAATTCAAAGTACTTGGTTGATATTGCTTCCGAAGTTGAAGACAAAAATCTAAAGATTAATTTAAAAGATCCAATTTCACCTGTCTTAATCGAGGATATGTCTGACAAAAATAGTTATTATGTAGTAATGCCTATGAAAATCTAATTACCTATTTTCACATTATTTTTTTTATTTGTTTTAAAACTATTGATATATATGGTTAATTTAAGAAGATGTTTTATATTTATTTCATATCAAATCAAAAAAAGTGATATAAGTTTTCTTTTTTAGATCAATTATAAATGTCAAAAAATTTAGAAACAATGCCTGAACAGTCTTATAGTGCTGACTCCATCAAAGTTTTAAAAGGTTTAGATGCTGTTAGAAAAAGACCAGGAATGTATATTGGAGATACAGATGACGGCTCTGGTCTTCATCACATGGTTTTTGAAGTTGTAGATAACGCAATAGATGAAGCATTAGCTGGACACTGTAAAAATATATCAGTTAATATGAATAAAGACAATTCAATTACAGTTGAAGATGATGGAAGAGGTATTCCCGTTGATATGCATAAAGGAGAAAAAATGTCAGCTGCTGAAGTAATTATGACACAACTACATGCCGGTGGAAAATTCGACCATGACTCTTATAAGGTTTCAGGTGGTTTACATGGAGTTGGTGTTTCAGTTGTTAATGCTCTTTCTGAAAAACTTGAACTTAGTATTTTTAGAGATAGCAAAGAATATTTAATAGCTTTTAAAAATGGAAATTCTATAAAACCTCTAAAAGAAATAAGTAAAACAAAAAAACAAGGAACAAAAATAACTTTTCTGCCGTCAAAAGAAATTTTTACTTCAACAAAATTCAGTTCTACAATTTTACAAAAAAGAATGCGTGAACTTGCTTTTTTAAATAAAGGTATAAGCATAATCTTGACAGATAACACTACAGCAAAACCAAAAGAATATATTAATAAATATGAAGGAGGAATTGTAGAATTTGTTAAATATATTAATCAAAAAAAACCTCAATTAATTAATAAAAATGAAATAGCAATATTTAAAAAACCAATATTTGTAACAGCAGAAAAAAACAAAGTACTAGTTGAATGCTCTTTTGAATGGAACGCTGGATATTCAGAGGATGTTTTAGCTTTTACTAACAACATTCATCAGAAAGATGGAGGCACACATCTTCTTGGATTTAGAAGTGCCTTAACGAGAGTAATCAATAAATATGCAAATGATAAAAATTTAAGTAAGAAAAATAAAGTTACTATTTCAGGAGATGACATTAAAGAAGGATTAGTAGCAGTGCTATCTATTAAGATGCCCGACCCTAAATTTTCTTCTCAGACAAAAGATAAGCTTGTTTCATCGGAAATAAGATTAATAGTTGAGAGCGTAGTTAATGAAAGAGTCTCTACTTGGTTTGATCAAAATCCTTCTGTAACTAAAAACATTTTAGAAAAGATTTTACAAGCTGCTATAGCTAGAGATGTGGCTCGAAAAGCCCGTGACAGCGTACGAAGAAAAGGAACATTTGAATTATCTGGCTTGCCAGGTAAGCTTGCTGATTGCCAAATCTCTAAGCGAGAAGGTACTGAGCTTTATATAGTTGAGGGAGATTCTGCTGGTGGATCAGCTAAACAAGGCAGATCAAGAAAGTATCAAGCTGTATTACCTTTAAGAGGAAAAATTTTAAATACCTATGTGAAAAATAAAATTAGACCTAACGGAGTTAATAATGATTATCCTACAAAAGTACTTGCAAAAATGATGTCATCTAATGAAGTAGTAACTTTAATTAATGCACTAGGTACAGGTTCTAAAGATTTCAACATTGAAAATTTAAGGTACGACAAGATTATAATTATGACGGATGCCGATGTAGACGGATCACATATTAGAACTTTGCTGCTTACTTTTTTTAACAACTTCCCATTTAATCAACTAATTGAAAAAGGACATTTGTATTTAGCACAACCACCTTTGTTTAAAGTGACCAAAGGAACAAAAAGTGCATATATAAAAGATGAGAAAAATTTAGAAGAATACATTTTAAAAATTTCTGATAAAACAGGCAAAAAAATGAAAAAGGGTTCATCAGAGTTCAATAAATTTATGGAAGAACAAAGACAGAAATTATCCATTCAAAGATTTAAGGGTCTGGGAGAAATGAATCCGGAAGAACTTTGGCAGACCACTTTAAATCCAGAAAACAGGACTTTATTAAGAGTACAATATTCGAAAGAAACCAAAGAAAAATCAAAAGATGACCAAAAACTTATTGATATTCTAATGGGTGATGATGTAGCTCCTCGAAAGGAATTTATCACTAGTAATGCTCTAGAAGTAGCCAATCTAGATATTTAGTTTCTAAAATGAATTTTTCTACTCTATTCAGACTAGAAGAGAACCTGCACTTAGATAAAAAAACATTAGTAAATTTAAGGTGGATTGCCATTATAGGACAGTTAGCAGCAATTAACTTTGTTTATTTTTTTTTAAAATTAGATCTACCTATTGTTGAAGCGCACATCATTATTTTAATAGGTTTTATAACAAATATAGTTCTTCAATTTAAAATTAAAACAAATCAGTTGAGAGATCTTAACTCAACCCTTTTCCTGATTTATGATTTATTACAGTTAGGTGCTTTGCTTTATTTAACAGGGGGAATCTATAATCCATTTTCGCTGTTAATAATTATTCCTACCATAGTTTCTTCAACATTCTTAAGTATGGGTACAACCATTATTCTCGGTACTTTAACCACAGGTTTATTATTTGTTTTAAAAGAACACTTTATGTCTCTCCCAGGTTTTGATTTAAATAGTTTTAATTTCCCAGAATATTATTTATACGGAGTTTTAGTTTCTATAATTATCGGCTTGGTTTTTTTAAGTTATTTTGGGATTAAATTTTCAGGTGAAACAAAAAAAAGATCAGAAGCACTAGATAAACTTCAGCAGATAATGGCAAAAGAATACGAGTTAGATTCGCTCGGGGGACAAGCTGCAGCAGCAGCACATTCTTTAGGCACGCCACTCGCTACAATCTCAGTAGTGGCTAAAGAACTTAAAAAAGAAACTGGAAACAGTTCAAAATATTCAAAAGATTTAGATTTATTAATTAGTCAATCTAAAAGATGTAGCAATATTTTAAAACAAATTTCAAAAAAAGAAATCAGCGATGATCAATTTATTAATTTAACTAAAATCGAGGTTTTACTAGAAGAAATTATTCTATCTTTTGAAGAAACAACAGATAAAAAAATTACATTATTTGGGAATGAAGATAAAAACAAAATAAACATTAGAAGATCACCAGAAATTGTTTATGGATTAAGAAATTTTATTGGGAATGCGATTAAATTTGCAGATAAAGAGGTAAATATAAAATTAATAAGTGACGATCAAACTCTCATATTAATAATAAATGATGATGGACCAGGTTTTGCAGAAGATATTATCAAACTTATTGGTGAGCCATATTTAAGATCAAAGTCTAAAAAAATAAAAGGTAAAAGTGGTTTAGGACTAGGTATTTTTTTAGGCAAAACTCTTCTGGAAAGAAAAAAAGCTCGATTAACCTTTTTTAACAACGAAGATTTACGAGGAGCATCAGTTAATATATGTTGGAATATAGTAGATATTAAGAATTAATTTAAAACAGTTTCTAAATATCTTTAATACTATTTTATCTTTAGGATAATTAATGACCGGAAATAAAAATCTTATTATTGTTTAAATTCAAAAGTATAAGAAAGTATTTTATAGGCTAATTTTGCTACCAAAAAATTATACGAGTTAAAGCCTTTAATTGGTGATAATTCATTAATATCCACACCAACAATGTTTGAATTTTTTGCGGCGATTTTAATAATATTTAATGTTTCATCCCATAGTAATCCGCCTGGTTCAGGAGTTCCTGTTGCAGGCATAATACTCGAATCTAATCCATCTACATCAAAGGTTAAGTAAACAGTTTTATTTTTTATCATTTTTTTAAATTTTTTTAAGTTCCAGTTTAATTTATCTTTTGCCCAAAAAATATTAATTCTTGCTTTATTCTTTTTTAAATAAGATATTTCACTTTTAGAAATATTTCTAATCCCAAAAGAAATAACAGACACATTTTTATAATCTAGACATCTTTTGATAGCTGATGCATGTGAAAATTTTTCACCATTATAACTTTCTCTCAAATCTGCGTGTGCATCAAAATGTAATAAACAAATTTTTTTGTGTTTTTTAACAAATGGAGCAATACATCCAGGAGTAATTGAGTGTTCCCCACCAAAAGTAATAGGAAAAAGTTTTTTATCTAAAATTTCCTGATTAATTTTAGACATCTTGTTAAGCGCTTTTTTAATGTTTTTATCAATCTTGAATGGCTTTAAAGTTTTAATTCCTATCTTTTTATACGGTTCACAATGCAACTCCTCATCGTATAATTCTACTTGATGAGAGGCCTTAATAATCTCTTTAGGTCCATTTTTAGTCCCACCTCCATAGCTAACAGTTTTTTCAAGACCGAACGGTACAACTACAACTTTTTCTTTAAAATTGACCTTACTATCAACCCCTAAAAAACCATTTTTATTTGAAAGATATTTCACTATTTTGTCCTATTAATTTATATTTCTATTTAAATATTTTTGAGAAGTTTTTTCTACCTCTATTTTTCCAATTTGCTCGGTGGTAAGCGTCGCTTGCTATTAAAGGCAAAACACTTGTTGCTTCAGCAAATACCATTTGTTCTTTTGTTACATCAACTTTACCCCATGAACTTGCCTCTTTTAAAGTTGAACTACTACAAGCTCCATCACGAGTATCAGCAACAGATATTTGAATTGCGTATTTGTGCATAGCTACTTTTTTCCCCAACAACTCTGCACATACAACAGTGTCCTGTACAAAGTTCTTTGGAACACCACCTCCAATCATTAATAAACCAGATTGTTTAGATTGTAGTTTAATTTCAGTTAGCTCTCTAAATTCGCGAATAGAATCTATAGTCATATGTTTTTTTGGATTTTGCTCTTGATGCATCACCAATCCAAAACCTGCTGAGCTGTCCGTAAAAGCTGGACAAAAAATTGGAACTTCGTTGTCATAAGCAGTTTCAATCAATGAACCTTTCTTTTTCCCATTAATCTTTAGATATTTACCCAACTCTTTAATAAACTCTCTAGAGGTGTATGATTTAGGTTCCAGGGTATTAGCTATGTCACATATGGCCTTATCACAAGCCTGGAGCTCCTCTTCGTCAATGTAAGTATCGTAAATCCTATCTATATAGTTGTCTCTAAGAACAGTATCATCTTGGAATTGGGATCCTTGATAGTGTTTAAAACCTAAAGCTTCAAAAAAATCCATATCAATTATAGAAGCGCCAGTGGCAACAATAGCATCAATCATGTTATGTTTAACAAGATCTGTATATAAATCCATACATCCGCCTGCAGATGTAGACCCAGCTAAGGTTAAGAAAATTGAGCAATCTTTATCTGCTAACATTTCATTGTAAATACCAGCCGCTCTAGCTGTATCTCTAGACGTAAATGACATTTTCCCCATACCATCAATGATTTTTCTAGCATCAAATGATTTAATATCAATATGTTCTACAGGATTACTAAGAAGTGATTTTTTATTATGCCCTACATTACTAGGATTATTTTTTTTGTTCATTAAGCAACCAAGTATTTAACTTTACTTGAAGTGCCATACAAACTCATAATTGGTTGATCTGCTATTTCAAATATTTCGTCAGAATAGAAACCATTAAATTTAGTTCTGAAAGTTAATCCGTAAGCACCTAATTGTCCTAATTCAATATAGTCACCTTCTTTGATGTTATTAGGTAACATGAAAGGTCCCTTCATATAGTCCATACTATCACAAGTAGGTCCAAAAAAATTAAATGGGGTTAATTTTTTTGATTGAATTCTTCCATTCAAAATCATTCTAGACGGCATAATGAAATTAGGTACTCCTGCATCAAACAAAGTACCGTAGGTACCATCGTTAATGTACAGTTTTTGTTTTTTTCTAAGATTAACTTTGACTATAGTCGAACCACTTTCAGCTACTATCGCTCTTCCAGGTTCACAAATTAACTCAGGTGTAATTGGTAAATTTAGTTTTGTAATAGAATTCTTTATTTCATTTAAATAATTTTCAAGTGGTTCAGGATTTAAGTCTGGATAGATAGAAGGAAACCCACCACCAATATTTATAATATCAGGTATAATTTTAGTTTTTTTTATTATATTTCCAACTTCACTAATTGCTTTAACAAAAGAAATTTTATGCATACATTGAGAGCCTACATGAAAGCTAATTCCAATTTTATTTGCATGTTCTTTACATAACCTAACCAAGCCCAATGCCTCACTAGCGGGAGCTCCAAATTTTCTAGATAAATCAATTTCAGCATGTTCATTAGAAATAGAAATTCTTATATATAGAGTCAAATCTTTTGCATGATTTGTTGCTTCAAGAATTTTTATTAATTCATCTTTAGTGTCTAGAGCAAAATCTTTAATACCTAAGTTAAAATAAGCCTCTGAAATATCATTTCTACTTTTTACTGTATGCATAAAATAAATGTGCGCATCAGATTTTAAATTTCTTATTAATTTAATTTCATTTATTGATGCAGCATCAAAATTTTTTATTCCGTTACCAATAACGTGTTTTAAGACTTCTTTATTTGGATTAGTTTTTACCGCGTATAACACTTTTCCAGGAAAATTATTTTTAAAAAACTGGGTTGATGTTTTTATAGACTCTGGCCGTATACAATATACCGGATAATCCGGTTTTAGTTTGTTAACTAATTTGTTAACGTCTGTAAATTTTCGCATCGCATGTGTCCCTCTTTATGTTTACACAACAGGTTTTTAAAAAATTTTATAAAAAAACCTAATAAATCGTTATTTAGTGTTTTTTTTTATAATGTAAAGAAAATAATACGATAATTTTGGTTGAAAATTTTCAATTGATCACCATATTAATCCTATGACCAAAAACGCAAATTCAATTCCAACTGGTTTAAACATTTCAGATTTTGAAGACAAGTCTCTCTTAATACTTGATGATGATGATCCTTTTAGAAATAGACTAGCTAGAGCTATGGAAAAAAAAGGTTTTCAGGTAACAGAAGCTAAAAGTGTCGAAGAAGGACTTAAAATAGCTGGTAAAACACCAACTAGCTTTGCGGTTATTGACCTTAGACTAGAGGATGGAAGTGGCTTAGAGGTAGTAAAAGCCTTACATAAAATTAAAAAAGAAAGCAGAATAGTCATGTTAACGGGATACGGGAATCTTTCAACAGCAGTAGCAGCTGTGAAAGCTGGAGCTACAGACTATATTGCGAAACCTGTAGATGCAGACGATGTAGAATCTGCTTTACTAGCGGCACCCGAGTCCAAAGCTAAGCCACCGGAAGACCCTATGTCAGCTGACAGAGTTAAATGGGAACATATTCACAGAGTATTTGAGTTATGTAACAAAAATGTCTCAGAGACGGCTAGAAGACTTAAAATGCACAGAAGAACATTACAGCGCATTCTCTCAAAACGCTCACCTAAATAATTATTGTAGATATTGATTAAGTTTTTTTATTTTTGACAAGCTAAATAAAACTATTAAAATCTTAAAGAGTTCAGCTAGTAAAAATGGTTGAACTCCTAACTGAAATAAAGGTTTTTCCCATCCAATTAAAGTTCCTAACCACAAAATTCCAAATATATAAATAAAACTTGTTGAAATTAAAAGTTGTAAAAATTTAATGAGTATATTTTTACTAAAATTAAAATATCCTGCAAAAAAAACAGTAAAAAGGAACCCAATTAAATAACCCATTGTTGGTCCTGTAAAATAAACTATTCCAACTCCTTTTTCTGGTGAGCCTGAAAAAACAGGTAAGCCGATTATTCCTTCAAACAAGTAAAGTGCAACTGTTGCAACACCTAGTTTCCATCCGAGGGCTAAACCTAAAAACAAAATCACCAAAGTTTGCATAGTCATTGGTACGGGATAAAAAGGAATCTTTATTTTTGATGAAATTGCCAAAACAACAGTACCCATTAATGCTATAAATACGTTTCTTAAAATTTTTGATTGTTTAATTTCTTTTATTAATTCCATATATACATATTTACTTTTTTTTTAAGTAAAATCTAGTTATTTGTTAGCTGGACAAATACATCTTCTAAATCACCATCTTCTGTTGTTATATCAAGAATTTCAATATCATTATTTCTTAAAACATTTGTTATATCATCAAATTTTAATGAGTTTTTCTCATATACGACAGTTATTATGTTATTATTCTTAGAATTAAATTGAACTCCAGGTAAAACTAATTTTTTTACATTAAAGGGTTGTGAAGTTTTAAAAGTAATCTTTTTAGTTTGAATGCTATCTAGCAATTTCTGAGTTGTATTTAATGCAACTAAACTACCTTTATTAATAATTGCTATACGGTCACACATCTCTTGAGCTTCAAAAAGATAATGTGTAGTTAAAATAATTGTTACACCTTCCTTATTTAAAGCCTTAACATTTGCCCAAAGGTTTTTTCTTAACTCTACATCAACTCCTGCAGTTGGTTCATCCAGAACAAGAATCGGTGGTTGGTGAACCATAGCTTTTGCTATTAGTAGTCTTCTTTTCATACCTCCAGATAAACTTCTTGAATATGAGTCTGCTTGTTTATCTAAGGCAACCATTTTAAGTATAATGTCAGTAATTCTACTTTTTTTAGGCACACCATATAAACCTGCCTGTAATTCTAATAACTTTCTGGGACTAAAAAATGCATCTAGATTAATTTCTTGGGGAACTATGCCAATTGAAGCTCTTACTTGCCGTGGATTTGAGTCAAGATCGAAACCCCAGACATTTACTTTCCCCTCTGTCTTTATAACCGTGCCCGCCAGTATACTTAAAAAAGTAGTTTTACCTGCTCCGTTTGGTCCTAATAGCCCAAATATCTCACCTTGTTTTACTTCAAAGCTTAAATCGTTAAGAGCTTTTTCATTAGATTTATTTGTTGAATAAATCTTGGTTAATTTTTCAACACTTAAGGCAATCTTATTCATATTATATTTAATTATATCACGAAATAAATGAGGTATTGTATAATATAAAATATGACTTCATTAAAAAAAACTGACCACTTTTATTTGATTGATGGGTCCGGATATATTTTCAGAGCTTATTATGCTCTTCCTCCTCTATCAAGAAAAAGTGATGGACTACCAACAGGAGCAGTAAGTGGTTTTTGTTCTATGCTTTTTAAACTATTAGAAGACTCTAGATCTGATGATTCAATTCATAAACCAACTCATTTTGCGGTAATCTTTGATTCAGCTAAAAAAAATTTTAGAAATGATATTTACACTGAGTATAAAGCCAATCGTTCAGAAACACCTGAAGATTTAGTACCTCAATTTGAATACATTAGAAAGGCTGTAAAAGCATTCAGTTTACCTTCAATAGAATTAATTAATTACGAAGCAGATGATCTTATAGCCACTTACGCAAAACAGATTGTAGATGCTGGTGCTAAAGTAACTGTCATCTCTTCAGACAAGGACCTAATGCAATTAGTTTCAGAAAAAATAAGATTATACGATCCAATGAAAAACAAAGTGCTAGGAGAAAACGAAGTATTTGAAAAATTTGGTGTAAAGCCAGATCAAGTAATTGATGTTCAATCTCTTGCAGGAGATTCATCCGACAATATTCCTGGCGTACCAGGAATTGGAGTTAAAACAGCAGCAGAGCTTATAAACAAATATAACACCTTAGATGTCTTATTAAAAAATATTAATGAAATCACTCAAAACAAAAGAAGAGAAACACTTTTAAACAACAAAGACAAAGCAATACTTAGCAAAAAACTAGTTACCTTAAAAGATAACGTACCAGTCAAAGAAAAACTTGAAAATTTTATTATGAAAAACGTTGATAAAGAAAAACTTTTCAAATTTTTAAGAGAGATGGAATTTAGTAGATTACTTAGCCAAGCTATTAGTTTTTACGGCGAGTCTCAAACATTTAAATCAGACAAATCTTATCAAATTAAAAAAACAACTGAAAACATAAACACCAAAAGTTATGAATGTATTTTAGATGAAAAAAATCTGGATAAATGGATTAAAATATTGGAACAAAAAACAGTTATTGCAGTTGACACAGAAACATCTTCTTTAAACCCGCTAGAAACAGATCTGGTCGGAGTTTCATTTAGCTACGCACCCAATAAAGCTTGCTACATACCCATATCTCATAAAGAAAAAGGACTTGAAAAAAAAATTGTTCTAAAAAAAATTAAACCACTTCTAGAAGACCCAAGCATTAAGAAAGTTGGTCAAAATATAAAATTTGATTTCATTGTCTTAAAACAAAATGGAATAGAGATTAATTCTATTGAAGATACAATGTTAATTTCTTACACGTTAGATGCCGGTTTAAACCGTCATAATATGGATACCCTATCCGAAATTCATTTAGGTCATAAAACAATATCCTTTAAAGATTTAGTGGGAACAGGAAAAAATAAATTAAACTTTTCAGATATAGAAATTCATAAAGCAACAGAATACGCAGCAGAAGATGCGGATGTAACTTTAAGATTATATGAAAACTTGAAAGAAAGACTTGATGAAGAAAAATTAAATAAAATTTATGAAAACTTTGAAAAACCAATGGTAAGATTACTATCAAAATTAGAATTTAATGGAATAAAAGTAGACGCAAATCACCTAAAAAAACTCTCAGCAAAATTTGAAAAAAAATTAAAGAAAATAGAAAAAGAAATATACATATTAGCGGGAAGGGAATTTAACATTGGCTCTCCTAAACAACTTGGCGAAATTATCTACAATGAACTTAAGATTGCTAAGCTTAAAAAAACCAAAAAAGGTAGTTTAGCTACGAATGCTAATGTTTTGGAAGATTTAGCTTTCACAGGTCATAAATTTCCTAATCTAGTTTTAGAGTGGAGACAAGTTTCAAAGCTTAAAAATACGTATACAGATGCTTTGCAAGAACACATAAGCCCCAAAACAAAAAGAGTACACAGTTCATTCTTATTAGCCGCGACAAACACTGGAAGATTGGCATCGAGTGATCCTAATCTACAAAATATTCCAATTAAATCAGAAGACGGGAGAGAAATCAGAAAAGCTTTTATTGCGGAAAGGGGAAATATTTTAGTTTCTGCTGATTACAATCAAATAGAAATGAGAATACTTGCTGATATAGCGGACGTAAAAGCCTTAAAGAAAGCTTTTAAAAATAAAGAGGACATTCACAACTTAACAGCAAGCCAAGTCTTTAATGTTCCAATAAATAAAGTTAATGAAGATTTAAGAAGAAAAGCAAAAGCAATTAATTTTGGTATTATTTACGGGATAACTCAATATGGGTTAGCAAAGCAAATTTCCGTATCTAACTATGAGGCATTAGATTTTATTAATGCTTACTTTAAAAGATTTCCCGAAATAAAAGATTATATGAATTCAACAATTAAATCTTGCAGAACTAAAGGATACGTAAATAATATTTTTGGAAGACGAATTCATTTAAGAGGTATCAATGATAAAAACTTTAGTGTGCGAAGTTTTCAAGAAAGAGCAGCTATAAATGCACCCATACAAGGATCTGCTGCTGATATTATAAGACTAGCTATGATAAAGTTAGACCATATAGTTGAAACTGATAAAAAATTTAAAGCAAAAATGCTTTTACAAATTCACGATGAACTTATTTTTGAATGTTCTAAAGATAATAAAACTTATGTTCAAAAAATAGTACAAGATGCGATGGCATCTGTTTCAAGTTCAGATTATCATATGTTTTCTATACCATTAAATGTTAGTATTAATTCTGGTCTTAATTGGGGTGAAGCTCATTAATTTGATTTAATAGCGCCTAAATTTTGACAATTTATTTAGAAAAAATTAATATAACATATGGCTCAAACGATCGCACTTGTGGATGATGACAGAAACCTTTTAACTGGCATAAGCATTGCCTTGGAAAGAGAAGGGTTTAAAGTTCAAACTTATATTGATGGAGAAACAGCGCTTAACGGATTAACAAGAAATCCTCCAGATCTTGCGGTTATTGATATAAAGATGCCAAGAATGGACGGAGAGGAACTCTTAACCCGTTTAAGAAAAAAAATGTCTATCCCTATTATTTTTCTAACTTCCAAGGATGATGAAGTCGACGAACTACTAGGTCTTAAGTTAGGTGCTGACGATTTTGTTAAAAAATCAGGAGGATTTTCCATAAAAGTTTTAATTGAAAGAATAAGAGTCCAACTTAGAAAGAAAACCGGAGTAGTGGACGAATCTAAAAGCCTTATTAGTCACGGAAAGTTAAAACTAGATCCAGCACAATTAGAATGTGAGTGGAACGAAAAGCCCTTGCCAGACAAACTAACAACAACTGAATTTTTAATAGTTAAAGAGTTAGCAAAAAGACCAGGGGTAATAAAGGAAAGAGCTCATTTAATGGATATAGCTTATAAAGAAAACACAGAAATCGAAGATAGAACCATTGATAGCCATATCAAACGTATTAGAAAAAAATTTAAAAAGGTCGATGATAAGTTTTCAGCAATTGAAACACGATATGGAAGTGGGTATAGATGGAACGTTAGTTAATGAATCAAAAAAAACCATCTTCCATATTACGAAAATTTTTATTATTCAACTTATTAGTTTTTTCAGTATTAGGCTTATTTACATTTATTTATCTTAAAGCAATTCAACCAAATTTAGTAAATATCAAATCAAAAAATCATTTGATTGTTATAAAAAATACTACAGATCATTTACAAAGATTAAAAATAGATTTTAATGAAAAGGACCTAAATTCATTTCTTTTATCTACTAGATTCTTATTTCAAAGTTTAGATAGAGTTCAATTTTTTAATTTAAATGGAAATTTAGTTGGTGACACAGATATGTTAGATATTGATCAGAATGTATTTTCAAAATCAGAAGCTATTATTGAGCAAGAAATAAATAACTCAAGTATTGTCAGCAATAATAATAGAAGTAATAACAAAATAAATGATTCTTTGAATTATTATAAAGAGGTTAAAGATATTATTTTAAATAAACTTATAAAAAATCATCTAGTTATAAAAGATAAGATAAAAAATGATTTTTTCGTTCGCACACTTAGTAGGGTTTTATTTGAAGAAAAAGTAGTTGGTTATATCCTAGTTAGTGAGCAAGCTAATGAGATAACAGTAGCAGTTAAAGAAAGAAAAAATTTTATCATTAGTACTGTTTTGGCAGTTGCCTTGGTTATTTTAATTTTTTCTGTTTTTTTAAATAAGTATATTTTGAAACCAATCAGTTTTTTAGTTAAGTATACTGAATCAATTAAAACAAAATCTAGCAAACTAGTTAATATAGATAATTTTTTTGTTAGAAAAGATGAAATTGGAACTTTAACGCAATCAATATATGAAATGACACTAGATCTTCAGAAAAGAACTAACCGTGCAGAAACATTTTCTACAGACTTGGCACATGAAATCAGAAATCCTTTAGCATCTTTGAAAGGTGCGTCTGAGTTGTTGGATAAAACAGAACAAAAGGATCGAGAAAAATTATTAAACATTATCAATCACGATGTTGAGAGGATAGAGAGACTTATTACCGACTACTCTCAAATGTTAAAAGATGAAGCTTCTTTGTCGCGAGAAAAAATGTTTAAAATAGATCTGAATAAGATTATTAGCAATGTAACAGAAGACTTTAAGCAAAATGCCATGAGTTTAAGTAAAAAAATAGAAATTAAAATTATTAATAAAAAAAATGAAAATTTTTTTTTCTATATACTAGGTATAGAGAGTCGAATTGAACAAGTTATCGCAAATCTTTTAGATAATGCAATTTCCTTTAGTCAAAATAACAATAAAATATTAGTTGAAATAAACGAGAAAGAAAAAGAATTTTTGATAACATTTAAAGATGAAGGTCCTGGTTTTAAAGAAAAAAATATAGATAATATTTTTAAAAGATTCTACAGCAATAGGCCGCAAAATTTTGGAGAACATTCTGGACTTGGCCTTAATATAGTAAAAAATATAATAGAACTTCATAATGGTAGAATTAAAGCAATGAATCGAAGCGACAAAAAAGGTGCTCAAATAAATGTCTTCATACCCAAGTTTAGTTAGGATTGTAGCTTGCTAAGAAGAAATTATATTGTTAAAACACCCGCAGCTTATGAGTGATTATAAAGTAAAAGACATTAACTTAGCTGATTTTGGTAGAAAAGAAATATCTCTAGCTGAAACAGAAATGCCGGGTTTAATGGCTTTAAGAAGAGAGTATAAAGACAAGTTTCCTCTTAAAGGAGCTAAGATTTTAGGTTGTTTACACATGACAATACAAACAGCTGTTTTAATCGAAACACTTGTTGATTTAGGTGCAGAAGTAAGATGGTCTTCATGTAATATATTTTCAACACAAGATCATGCAGCAGCAGCAATAGCTAAAGCGGGAACACCTGTTTTTGCCTGGAAAGGTGAAACTGAAGAAGAAGCTATCTGGTGCATAAGACAAACAATCGAAGGAAAAAAAGACTGGAAAGCAAATATGTTATTAGATGATGGCGGTGATTTAACAGCTATGATGCATAATGATTATAAAGACTTATTAAAAGAAATAAAAGGTGTTTCAGAAGAAACAACAACAGGAATTAAAGCATTAAATAAAATGGAAAAAGACGGATCTTTAATGATACCAGCAATCAACGTTAACGACTCAGTTACAAAATCTAAATTTGATAATTTGTACGGATGTCGTGAAAGTTTAGTAGATGGAATAAAAAGAGCTACTGATGTAATGATGTCAGGTAAGACAGCGATTGTAGCTGGATTTGGTGATGTTGGAAAAGGAAGTGCAGCATCCTTAAGACAAGCAGGTGCAAGAGTAATGGTTACAGAAGTTGACCCTATTTGTGCACTACAAGCTTCCATGGAAGGTTATGAAGTTGTTTTAATGGATGAAGCAATTAAGAGAGCCGATATAGTAGTTACAGCCACTGGGAACAAAGATATTGTTACGGCAGATCATATGAGAGACATGAAAGACAGAGCTATACTTTGTAATATTGGTCATTTTGATAATGAAATCCAGGTTGAAGCTTTAAAAAATTATAAATGGGATGAAATAAAACCTCAAGTACATGAAATTGAACTTCCTAGCAAAAAAAGAATAATTTTATTAGCCGAAGGTAGACTTGTAAATCTAGGATGTGCGACAGGGCACCCAAGTTTTGTGATGAGCGCATCATTTACAAATCAAGTTATTGCACAAATAGAGTTATGGAACAATTCTAATAAATATGAAAATAAAGTTTATGTATTACCTAAACATCTAGACGAGAAAGTTGCTACATTGCACCTAGAAAAAGTTGGAGCAAAACTTACTAAAATGTCAAAAGAACAAGCAGATTACATTAGCGTAAAACCATCAGGACCATTTAAACCAGATACTTATCGCTATTAACAATAGCTAATGATCATAAACTCTTTAGATCAATTAAATCAAGTCTCATTAAAAATTATTACAAAAATTAAAAAAGAAGATTGCATCTTATTATTTGGAGAGATTGGAGTTGGAAAAACTACTTTAACTAGAGCCTTGATTAACAATCTTCAAAATCAAAATAAAGAGGACGAGACTGAAGTATTAAGCCCTACTTTTAATATTCTTTATGAGTATGAAATTGGCGAATTTAAAATAATGCATTATGACCTTTATAGATTAAAAACTGAAAGAGATATTCAACAACTTGGGATTTTTGAACAGAATATACACAACATTAAAGTTATAGAATGGGCGGAGACAATAAAAGACAAACCAAGTGACAGACTCGAAATTTATATGTTTTACAAGAAAGAGAAAAATATGAGAAAAATTGATTTCAAAGGATTTGGTAAATGGAAAGAATTTGATGCAGTATAAAATTAAAAAAATTTCAGGAGATGCGTCTTTTCGTGAATTTTACAAAATAGAAAAAAATTCTAAATTCACAATATTAGTAAAAGCTAATAAAGATAAATTTAGAAATTTAATTATTTATGCAGCAATTAATGAACTGTTAATTAAAAATAAAATCAAAGCCCCAAAACTAGTTCAAGAGTATTTTGAAAAAAATATGATGGAGATAGAAAACTTAGGAAGTTACACTTTTTTAGAACATATAAGAAATAAAAAAAATAAATTTAATGATTATAAAAAATTAATTGAATTAATAATTAAACTACAAAAAATAAATTTTAAAAAAGATATTAAATTTAAAAATAATAAAATTAAAGTTAAAAAACATAATTTATCTGAACTACATAAAGAATCTAATTTATTTTTCGACTGGTATCTAAAAAATAATAGTAAAAAAAAAGAATTCAAAAAAAATAAAAATAAAATAAAAAAAGAATTAAATATTCTTTATAAAAAACTTTATTTTCAAGAAATGTGTTTTGTACACAGAGATTTTCATGCCTCTAATATAATGGTCAAGGATAAAAAATTTGGTTTAATCGACTCACAAGACGCGCTTAGAGGTAATTTACTTTATGATGTTGCGTCACTTATTGATGATGTTCGAATTAGGCTCCCGATAAAACTAAAATCTTCACTTTTTAGTTACTATCTTTCTAAAACAACAAAAATAAAAAAAAATACACAAAAATTATTAGCCCAAAATGATTTTGATATTTTGTCAGTACAAAGAAACTTAAAAATATTAGGTATCTTTGTTAGACTTTTTAAAAGAGATGATAAATTAAATTATCTAAAGTATTTGCCATACATTTGGAAACTTTTGGAGCTAAGACTAAAAAATCCAATTTTTATAAATTTAAAATATTTACTAAATAAAATTGTACCTATGAAAAATAGAAAAAAGGTTAAATTTTAATGACAATTCAGAAGGCTATGATTTTAGGAGCTGGTTTTGGCAAACGAATGCTACCATTAACAACAAAAACACCAAAACCACTTATAAAGATTGGTCCAAAAAATCTTTTAGAAAGATCTATTGAGTTACTTATAAAAATAGGAATCAATGAAATCATTATAAACACACATCATTTATCAAAAGAGATTGATAATTTTCTCGCACACAAAAACTATCAAATTTCCATTATTGCCATAAAAGAAGAGGTATTGCTTGATACAGGAGGCGGAATTCTAAATGCTACTAAAAATTTTGAAAATGACCCTTTTTTTGTTTTAAATCCAGATACAATTTGGAATAAAAATTATTACGAAGAATTAAAAATTCTTGAAAACTCTTATTTAAAAAATAATAAACCCATTTTACTATTGGTTAATAAAATTAATAGTCACGACAAATCTTTTAAAGGTGATTTTAATTTTATGGAGAACAACTGCGTCGCAAGAGAAGCTACGAATCAATACATATTCACGGGTGCTCAGATTATTAACAGATCTATTTTTGAAACCATCAATGAAAAGATTTTTTCTATGAACCTAATATGGGACAATATGATAAAAGAAAGAAACTTGTTAGGACAAGAAAGTAGTCAAACTTTCTTCCATGTAAATAATTTTAAGGTTTACGAGCAATTAAATAAACTAAAATTTATTGATTAGTTATTATTGGTTTTTCTCTCGATTTATCTAGGTACTTAATGTTTTTTATTTCTAGGCTTTGACCGAATTCTATAACGAGCGGGTTTCCAGTTGGTATTTCTAATTCATTAATTTTTTGGTCTGAAATATTAAATAATTTTTTACAAAGAGCTCTCAAAGAATTCCCATGAGCAGCAATTATTATATTTTTATTATTTTGTAGGTCAGGTTTAATTTTGCTTTCAAAAAAAGGTATTACTCTGTTATAGGTATCTTTTAAAGATTCTGTGGAAGGTATCATATCTTGAGGTATGCTAGTGTTTAAAGGGCTAAACAAAGATTGGTTCTTATCATTCTTAGTCATTGGCGGAGGTGATATGTCCCAAGATCTTCTGTATTTTTTAAATTGTTCTTCACCAATTTTTATTTTTGTTTCTTCTTTGTTTAATCCAGTTAACGAACCATAATGTCTTTCGTTAACTTCCCAAGAAGAATTTAACTTAAGTTTTAAATTATTTTCTTCAAGTATAATGGACAAAGTTTTGATCGCTCTTTTTAGAAACGAAGTATAGGATATATCTATATTTATGTTAAGATTTTTGATTAAAACTCCTGATTTCCCTGCCTCATGAATACCCTGCTCAGATAAATCAACATCGACCCATCCAGTAAATCTGTTTTCAGCGTTCCACACGCTTTGCCCATGTCTAGTTAAAATTAATTTACTCATATTAGTTTATTATTAAAGAGTATGTACTATATTTAAATAGTTATGAAAAATAATATATTAAAATATATCATGTATTTATATTATTTATCTCTGGTTGTTTTATTAATTATCTATTTGTTTCCAGGAAGTATAATTGGCTATCTGCTATATGCAGATTTGAGCAAACAACCGAATCTTGTAAATAACCCAACTGGAACTGCTATAAATCATTTTTTTTATTTTTTTTATTTAGCTTTTTTAGGATTAATTTATAATTTAAGAAAAAAAAAATTTATTAATAGTTTTTTTTTTTTATTTTTCCTTTCATTTTTTTTAGAATTACTTCACTTTTTTATACCCAATAGAGATTTTGAATTAAACGATCTTTTAGCTAATATTGTAGGCGTCGTAAGTATACTCTTTTTATTTACACTAAAAAAATTTTTTACTAGATGAAAAAAATAATTCTTGTTGTAATCATCTTATTAAATTTAAATGAAAAAATAATTGCTAGTGAAATTTATGGTCTTCCAATCATTACTGACGGTGACACTATTAAGATTTTAAATAACAAAATAAGATTGCATGGTATCGATGCTCCTGAAAAAAAACAAAAGTGTTATAAGAATAAAAAAAAATATAATTGTGGAACAGTTGCAACTGAGGCATTAATTAAGAAGATTAATAAAAATGCAGTTAAATGTTTGACTCAAAAAAATAAAGATAGATATAGTAGATTTATCGGTGTTTGTTTCTTGGGTCAGATAGATTTAAACAAATGGATGGTTAGAAATGGATATGCGGTTGCTTACAAACGTTACTCTAAAGACTATATCTTAGATGAAGGGTATGCAAAAACTAACAAACTTGGTTTGTGGTCTGGTACCTTTTTAAACCCAGAAAAATGGAGAAAGCTTAATTAAATTCTTATATAAATTATGTAGTGATTCTCTTTAAAAAATTTCAATTTTACTTATTAATTTTTTTTATATTTAATGCCTGTTCTTCAATACCTAAAAACACTAAAAACAGTTGTGCTATTTTCGAAGAAAGATATCTTTGGTATAAACATGCTAAAGCATCTTATGAAAAATGGGGTGCACCTATTCATTTGCAGCTTGCATTTGTAAAGAAGGAGAGTGATTTCAATTGGCTAGCAAAGCCTCCGAGAAAAAAGTTATTTAAAGTCATACCATTCAAAAGACCATCTAGCTCTTTTGGTTATTCTCAAGCAGTAGATGGAACTTGGGAGCAATATAAACAAGAAACTAATAATAAATTAGCTACACGTGCAAGGTTTAAAGATTCAGTTGATTTTATTGGGTGGTATATTAATAAAACTTCAAAAATATTAAAAATATCTAAGAATGATGCCTACAGACAATACCTTGCTTATTATAAAGGTTGGGGTGATTATAAGAATTATAGACAAGACAAGAAAGCAATCATTTACGCTAAGTCAGTTAAAGACACAGCTAACAAATATCGGAAACAATTAACTGTATGTCAAAAAAACTTAAATAAAAATAAGTATATTATTTTTTAAGTTGTTTATTTAATTCAACCTCAACAGCATCAATATTTTTTTCATTTTTGCCAATGATAGAATAGATAGTTGGAATCACATAAAGTGTAAAAAAAGTTGAAAATAGCATTCCGCCAAAAATAGTTATGCCAACAGTTAGTCTGCTTGCTGCACCTGGGCCAGAGCCAATTATTAATGGTATTACTCCAAAGATGGTAGAGAGACTTGTCATTAATATTGGTCTAAGTCTAATTGTCGAAGCCTCGATTATTGCCTCTTCTAATTTTTTCCCTTCTTTCCTTAACTGGTTGGTAAATTCCACAATTAAAATTCCATTTTTTGCAGCTAAACCAATCAAAATAATCAAGGCAATTTGACTATAAACATTTAAGGAAGATCCAACTACAAGCAGTCCTAATAGTCCACCAAGTATTGCTAGTGGTACAGTAAGCATAATAGTAAGAGGATGTCTCCAGCTTTCAAATTGTGCACACATAGCTAAATAAGCAGTTATCAACGCTAGAGCAAAAATTACATAAAGTTCACTATTTGTTTTTTTATACTCCTCACTCTCACCCTTGTAAGCAATTTTAGCTTGAGGTGTATTTTTTTCAACGACATCTACTAAAAATTTTAGTGCTTCGTCCAAAGAATAGTTGTTAACCAATCTTGCGGAGATAGTCACAGCTTTCTGTCTATTATATCTTGCTAAGAATGGTGACTGACCCTCTTCGCTATACTCAACTAAATTAGAAACTGATATTAATTTTCCATTATTTTTTGACCTTACGAATACTTTACTTATGCTTCCCGGCTCCTGCCTGTCTTTAATGTCCCCTTGAAGAATTATAGAATATTCCTTTCCGTCCTGAGTAAATTTTGTAACTATCTTGGAACCAAAAATAGTTTCTATTGTTCTCCCTATATCTTCTGTTGAAACACCTAAATCTGCGGCTTTTTTCTGATTAATTTGAACATTCAGTTGTGGTTTATTAAGGTCAAAATCATCTTGAATTGAAGATAGTCCAGGGTTTTTTCTAGCCTCACTTTTAATTATTTTTTTCCATTCTACTAACTCTTCATAGGTATTTCCAAGTACTACAAATTGAACAGGACTTTCAACTCCACCTGTTCTAATACCCTGAGGCATAACAGAAAATGCAAGGACACCAGGTACACGACCTATTTTTGCAAAAGATTCTCTTAATATTTTTACACCATGTCGCTTTCTTTTTGACCAATCTTCTAGAAGAACAATAATAAAACCACTATTAACTTGCTTCGAAGATTTACCAAAACCTGGAACTCTCATAATCAATTTTCTGTATTCACCCTTACCCAATTCGGGTAGCAGCATTGCTTCAATTTCTTCTGTTTTAGATTTAGTAAAATTAAAACCAGAACCTTGAGGTGCTTTTATAATTACAAAAAAAGCTCCTCTATCCTCAGGTGCAATTAATTCTTTAGGTGTAAAATTAAATAAAAATATAGTTAATGCCAATGTTGCACCTAAAAAAGAAATAATTATTTTTTTTTTATTTATCCATAAAATCAAAGATTGTTCATAGGCAACAGTAATACCTTTTAAAAATTTATTAAATCTAGTTACAATTTTTGATTTTTCCATGTTTTTTTTTAAGAATTTACTGGCTAACATAGGACTAAGAGAAAGCGCAACAAAACTAGATATAATAACAGCAGAAGCTAAAGTTATTGCAGTCTGGGTAAAAAGAACTCCAGTTATACCTTTAATAAAAACCAAAGGAACAAACACAGCTACTAAAACTACGGTGGTTGCTATAATTGCGAATGATACTTGTTTAGCCCCTTTGTAAGCTGCAACTAGTGGACTTTCGCCTAGCTCAATTCTTCTAACAATATTTTCCAACATTACTATCGCATCATCTACCACAATACCTATCGCTAAAACCAAAGCCATTAGTGTAAATAAATTAATGGAAAAATCAAAAATATAGATTGCCAGAAAAGTAGAAATTAAAGAAACAGGCAATGCTACAACTGGTATAATTAGTGCTCTAATGTTTCCTAAAAATAAATAAATTATTATGGTAACTAAAACTAAGGCAACGAAAAGAGTTTTGTAAACTTCCGAGATAGCAGCTTTTATATACCTGCTACGATCAAATGAAACTTCAAGGCTTGTGCCTTCTGGCAATGTTCGTTCTAATTCTTTAATCTTGTTTTTTATTCCATTAGCTACATCAATAGTGTTTGCATCTGACTGTTGATAAATTCCAATACCAACTACTTGTTTACCATCTCCTTTAAAAACTGTTCTGGTTGATGCCGCACCCACCTCTACTCTAGCAACATCTTCCAAAGTTATGACAGATCCATCTTTTGCTCTTTTTAAGGGTAATTTTTTGTAATTTTCAAGATTTTGATATGCTTTATCAAGTTTTATAGTTAGATCGATATCTTTTGATTCTATTCTTCCAGCTGGAAACTCAACATTTTCTTTTCTTAACGCTTGTTCAACTTCCTGTGTTGTTAAATCTCTAGCTGCAAGTGCAATTGGATCTAACCAAACTCTAAGAGATGTTTCTCTTTCGCCACCTAGCCTAACCCTACCAACCCCTGGAACTGTTGAAAATGTATCTGTTAAAAAACGATCTGCGTAATCTGTTAATTCGAGATCTGTCATTGCTTCCGAACTAAATGACAACCACATTGTCGTTCTCATGCCTGAGCTTTGTTTAAATATTTCTGGTGCTTCTGCGCCTTCTGGTAAATTATCTATTACACGAGCAACAGAACTACGAACGTCATTAGTTACATCGTTAAGGTTTAAATCAGTTTCAAATGTTAGTGTAATTCTTGAACTTTCATCTTCACTGAAAGAATCTATTGTCTCTAATCCAGGGGTACCTCCTACAAAGTCTTCTATTTTTTGAGTAATTTGAGTGTCTATTATTTCCGCTGAAGCACCTTTATAATCTGTTTGAATAGTTACAACAGGAGGCTGAACATCAGGTAATTCATCTGTTGGAATTTCTTGAAAAGTTATTACACCGAAGATAACTAAGACTATACTCATTACTGAGGCAACAACAGGTCTCTTAATAGATAGGTCTGTTAAAAACATTATTTGTTTTTTTGTTCGATTATTTTTATTTTACTTTTGTCTCTAACTTTTGAGATACCCTCAACAACAATTTGATCACCTTCAGACACACCATCTAAAACAGACACTTTTCCAAAATTTCTTTTTCCAATCTGTATATTAGTTTTATCTACAGTTTCTCCATTAACAACATACACAAAAGCGGTTTTACCCTGAATTGTAACGGAACTTTCCGGAACACCAATCTGTTGAATTTCATCATAAATAATTTTTACGGTCAATAATTGCCCAGGTATGATTTCAAATTTTGAGTTGTCGACTATTACTCTTGCTAAAATTGAACGCGTAGATGGATCTACACGTGAACTGACTGAGCCTATATTGCCATTAAATTTTTTATCAAATGCTGTTGAAGATATTTCTGCTTTAAGCCCAGGCTTTAAGGTGCCAACAAAATTTTCAGGAACTTTAATATCTATAACAATTTTTTTAAGATCATCTAATGTAATAATTAAACTATCAGTACCGAGTACACCCTGAGCTATTTCTCTTTTACCAAGTCTCCCATCAATCTCAGCAATTACTTGTTCGTCATTTTTTAACGTTGCTATAATGTCTCCAACTTTGACAAATCTGCCTTCAATACTAAGTTTCTCTCTAATTTCTCTTTTTTTTATCCTGTAAGTTTTTGAATTTTGAGCTATCGCAGTACCAAAAGTTTCTATACTCTTATAAAATATAGATTTTTCAACTGTTTTAACAATAACTCCAGGCGGGGGTCTAACACTAAATTTTTTTTTAAAATGCAAACCAACAAAATGTCTAGCTGCAATTATAGAAAAAATAATAATAAAAATAAATATTAATAATATTTTAACTTTGCCCTGAGTTTTCATTTTTTACTTAAGTCCATATTCTGACCAAGATCCATCGTATATGATTGGGTTTTTATCATTTATAATTTTATTAGCCATAGCTAAAATGCACGCAGTAACACCGGACCCACAGGTAAATGCTTGTTGTCTATCAGGTTTAATGCCAGTGTACTCAAAAATTTTTATCAATTCATCTTTATCTTTAAATGTATGATCTATTTTATTAATACATTTAACAAACGGTAAATTTTTTGAATTTTTAATAGAACCACTTCTTAAACCGGGACGTAGTTCTGGCTCAGTACCTTCGAATCTTTTTATACCTCTAGCGTCCACAACTTGAAAATCATTTGACTTTATATTTTCTTCAATTTGCAATTTGGTTAATACTAAACTTTTAATTTCTTTAGTGGCGTAGCTAGACTTATTATTTGAAGTTAAGTTACTCGTAATTTTTTTATTATCAATTTTCCACTTCTTTAGACCACCATTCAATATAAAAACTTTACTAATATCATGACCAAAATAAATAAACATGTACCAACATCTACAAGAACTAATAACATCAGAATTATCGTAGATAACTATCTTATCTTGATTAGTGATCCCGTAGTTAGATATTATTTTTTGCCATTTTTCTTTAGTCGGCAACATATGTGGTAAAGTTGAATCAGGTTCTGAATTCTTATCTAGATCAAAGAATTGTGAATTCTGGATATGTTCGCTTAAAAATTCTTTATATGCATTCCTATTTGTATTTGGCATATGCCAACTTGCGTCTAAAATTTTTACTTCTTTTAAATTGTTTTCTAGCCAATTAGCATTTACTAAAGACATTATTGATTTCTCTTCATTAAATATTTTTGATGGTATTCTTCTGCTTTGCAGTAATTTTTAATTTTTGAAATATTAGTTTCAATTTTTCTATTCAATTTTTTATTAAATAAGTTCTTATATTTTTCTGCTGTATTTTTTTGCTGTTCATTTTCATAGAATATTTCACTTCTATATTGAGTACCCACATCAGGATATTGCATATCTTTTTGAGTGGGATCATGAGTTTTAAAAAAAACTTCTAATAATTTTTCATAAGAAATAATTTTTTCATCATACGTTATTTTTACAGTTTCTGTATGCCCGGTGTTGCCGGTACAAACTTCTTCGTAATTAGTAATACTACTAGCACCGCCCGCATAGCCAACTTCAGTTTCTATAACACCTGTTAATTGACGAAAAGTTTCTTCTGGTTTCCAAAAGCACCCAAGTGCTAAGTAAGATTTTTGCATAATGAATTTAATATGTTAAAAAAGATAAAGGATATTAAATTGCTTACAAAAAATCAAACTGGAGTTTTATATATGGTTGCAAGTGTTATGTGCTTCGCAATTATGGATATATGCGTTAAATGGCTAAACTACTATCCATTTGGAGAAGTTTTCTTTGCAAGATTTTTTTTTGGATTAATTCCTATTTTTTTAATTATACCTAAAGATAAATGGTCAAATTTTTACAAAACGACAAGACCTGGTCTACATGCTTTTAGAGCAATTTGCGGGTCAATAGCTTTTGTTTGTATTTTCTTTGGTTTGAGGCATTTACCTTTAGCCGATGTGGTATCACTTACTTTTGGGGGGCCAATTTTTGTAACCATTGCATCGATCATATTTTTATCAGAAAAGGTGGGGATTAAGCGTTGGTCTGCAGTTTTTTTGGGCTTCATAGGAATGATTCTTATAGTGCAACCTGCATTTATAGAACTAAATTATTATTATTTATCACCTATTTTATTTTGTATTTTTTTTTCTGGTGTTGCAATAAGTGTTCGAGCTTTATCTAAAACTGAACCAAATTATAGAATAGCTTTTTATTTTACAATTCTTTGTACGGTCATAGGGCTTTGTACTTTACCTTTCGGTTGGATAATGCCAACTACAAAAGATTTCGTTTTGTTTGTAATTATGGGCTTGTGTGGAAGTATTGCAAATTTGTTATTAACCCAAAGTTATAGATTGGCTGAAGCCTCTTTAGTAACACCAATTAAATATTTAAGTTTAATTTATGCAATAACATTTGGATTCATAATTTGGGGAGAAGTTCCAAAAACTTTAATGCTAGTAGGTGCTTCACTTGTGTTATTAAGCTCTTTAATAATTTTCATAAGAGAAAAAAAATTAAAAAAAGAGATTGTTATTCCTAGATCATGAAAAAATTGCCAATTTACTGGAACAAAGCCAAAGTATATCTGTCTAAGAAAGATAAAGTTATTAAAAATTTAATTAGCAACTATAAAGATGGCCATCTAACTACTCGTAACGATGTTTTTTTCTCTTTATGTAAAAGTATTATTGGTCAACAGATAAGTGTAGCTGCGGCAAATTCAATTTTCTTAAGGTTTAAGAAAAAGTGTAAAAACAAAATTACAGCAAAAATCGTAAATAAATTATCCAGTGCTAGCCTAAAAAACTGTGGACTTACTAGGCAAAAAGTCAGGGGAATCAAAGATTTGTCTAAAAAAATAATAAACAAAACTTTTAAACCTAGCCTAATAAATAAAATGAACGATGAAGAAGCAATAGAGTACCTATCAAGTCTTAGACAGATTGGAAGATGGTCTGCTGAAATGATATTACTATTTACTTATAATAGGTGTAATATATGGCCTCTACAAGACATTGGTCTTCTTCGAGCAGTATCAAATAACTATAAGAAAGAATACTACCCTTCAAAAGCATTTTTAGATAAACTTTATAAAAAGTTCACACCTTACTGTTCTGTCGCCACATGGTATCTTTGGAGATCGATAGATGATGAGCCTATTCAATACTAATCACCTTCTATAATTTGGTGGTGACGCACAACTGTGTTTCCTAAAATAGCATGAGCATCTTGATATTCTTTTGAATGAAAAAAATTTTTAGCCTCATTAAAAGATGGAAACTCAATGACTACAGTTCTAGGAGATTCATCTCCTTCTGTAGTTATCTTCTTTCCTCCTCTTACTAAAAATTTTCCTTTATGTTTTTCAATTGCGTCTCTAGCTTTAACAGCATAGTTTTTTAGAACATCTTCATCTTTTATAGTCTTATAAACAGTTACTACATATCCTTTCATTTACATCTCCTTCAAAATAATTTAGTTTTTTCCATGGCCAATAAACTTAT
>Ga0307986_10000247_pt1 | contig 40563 bp, 31 predicted proteins | sample EllFjometageno82_FD_203170 | JGI IMG/M metagenome (GOLD analysis project Ga0307986, IMG submission 203170) | Marine microbial communities from Ellis Fjord, Antarctic Ocean - #82 | ecosystem: Environmental > Aquatic > Marine > Unclassified | place: Southern Ocean | collected 2014-10-09 | reverse complement strand
CATTCATTGGTTTGCTATGATTTAACAAAAAGCCATTCATATTCCTCAATATGTTGAAATGGTGGTTGCTCTCCCCTTTGGAATAGTGAACTATCATGTCTGAGGAAAACGAATCCAATGACCCACCACAAACTGCATATTACATCTTTTTTGGTATTTCGATCGTAGCTCTAATATTTACTATGTTTAAGTGGCCTCTTTGGTGATCTCAAACTAAGTGTATTACTGTGAATTGGTTCATCAATTCAAACAATCATTGAAAAGGGTGAGGTTTGCACCTTTTACTATGTGCGGTATTGGTGGTATGTTCGGAAACCCCGATTCCACCGTAATAGAGCGAATGAATGGGTTAATGCGTCATCGAGGTCCAGATGGTAATGATGTTTGGAGTGATGAAAGCATAGCACTCGGACACACTAGATTGGCGATTGTTGATATCAGTGGAAGTGACCAACCTATATCTGCGCAGAGTGGAAATATCTTAATCGCCAATGGGGAGATTTACAACCATCTCAATATCCGGGTAAATCATACTCACTATCCATGGACTACAAATGGTGATAGTGAGACTATACTGGCTCTGCATGAAAATGCATTAGCAACAAATAACGGTAAACTTACTGCTAAACAACATGTGAAATGGATATCTCAACTCAATGGCATGTATGCTATAGCGATATGGAATCCAAAAGATAAGCAGTTGCTATTGGCTAGAGACCCTATGGGAATCAAACCATTGATGAGAACCGAAGTCGAAGGTAGCCTTCTATTTGCAAGCGAAGCCAAAGCCCTTAGGGCACATGAAGGACATATCCCGCAAATCGATGAACTTGCATTGGTTGCAAGGTTGGCTTGGGAGTACCCGTTAGATGGGACAACACTGCTGAAGGATGTTGCACAAATAAGGCCAGGGACAGTTGAGACATGGAGTCTTGACAACAATGGTTGCGCAGTATTAACTGGCAAAGCAACCGTGGAAAAACAAAAGGTCGAACCTGCAAATACATGGAATCCCGATTTAGAGGCTAGTAAGTTACTGGAATCTTTCGTTATTAGTGTTGAAGAGAGGTTGATGTCAGATGTACCGGTTGGGATAGTACTTTCCGGGGGATTAGATTCTAGTTTAGTTGCCGCAGTTGCCCATGAAGCAGCCCAAAGAAGTGGTAACCCCGTTCCTGCCTGTTGGACGGTTGCGGAGAGTGAAGAAAACCCTGACTGGAAGGCTGCTGAGTTGGTCGCATCAAGCCTTGAGTTAGAACATCACCAACATATTTTACAAGAGGATTCGTTTGACAAAATGTTACCTGATTTAGCTTGGCATGGTGAAGATTTGGATGTAACAGTTCTATTCTTCCAGCCTCTTTTTGAGAAAATGTCACAATCGGTAACAGTTGGATTATGTGGTCAAGGAGCGGATGAACTTCATGCAGGGTATCCACGTTATAGAGATCTAGAGCATCATTCTAGTGTTATTCAATCTCGCTTTGATATGATGGAGCATCCATCGAAATCAATCATTGAAAATGGTCAATTACCTATTGGAGATTATTATTATTCAAAAGACCATTCAGCAACTGCCCATACCTCTTCATTAGATGACTTCTTACAATTTGAATTGGATAGTGGGCAATTGAGTAATTTCCAATTACGCTTAGTAGATAGGCATTCAATGGCTCATTCTCTTGAGGTTAGAGTTCCATTCCTCGGCAAGTCACACCGCCAAGCATCACATAAATTACCGATGAATTGGCGCCTTCCGCCATCATTTGAAGAGAAAATAGCCTTGCGCCGTGCTGCTGATTTGACCAAGTTGCCAGCGGAAATTGTCCGTAGACCCAAATTACCAGCAGGTACAGCAACATCTCCTCTATTATTGCAGAAAATGTTACAACAATTGGATGGAAGAGCGCAGCAAATAATGAGTAAGTACCCACTTATTAGTGGTGCTTTCAAAGACCAACCGGATTTAGCAATAGGCTTAGGATTGTTTGAAGCAATGCATATTATTGATGGTGGTAGAAATAAACGTTCTGGAACTGCGATTGATTTACTGGATGAGGTGATATGATGAATTACGTGCATGAATACTCGCAAATACTTGAATCCAAGAGAGAACAGATCACAGCATGGATGGCAAAGAAGCGCAGTGAAGTACCAATTCCAATCTATGGAAGCGTCGATGTGAGGGATGCTGGGTGGAAGGTCGCTGTTGTTGATGCCAATCACTTTCCAGCCGGATTCAACAATGTTTCAAAGGAGGATGAACCACATCTTGCAGCTCTTCTAAAGAACCATATTATGAGGCTTGACAACGAGTGTCAATGGGTCCATCTATATCCAGAATCACATACAAGGAATGCAGGTTATATCGAGAATATAGCAACTTTGCAGCGTTTAATTATCCTTTCAGGTTTTAGGTGTACTGTTGGTTCACCTGAATTATCTGCTTACGGCTCTCTGACGGGGATTTCAGGTCCACTGCAATTGTCAACAGTTGAATTGAAACTTGAAAACGGAAAAGAAGAGTTATTCGTAGAAGGGGAAAGACCTTGTTTGATACTACTGAATAACGATCTTACAGAAGGAATAGTGCCTGGATTGTCTGCCAATAATGTCAGCCCACCTCCGAGTATGGGCTGGCATCGTCGTAGGAAATCAGAACACTATGCTTGTTTGCAGCAATATGTCGATGAAATGGCCCAATTATTGGAAATTGATAGTTGGCATTTGATGGCGAATTGGTTTGTTTCAAAGAATAAATGTCTTGAAAAAGAGAATTGCAGGATTGAGTTAGCGGCAGAAGTAGACGAATTTATTGAAGAGATTAGAGCAAAATATGTATCCCTTGGAATAGAAAGAGAGCCTGTTGTTTTTGTAAAAAATGATAGAGGAACATATGGACTTGGTATTATGGCGGTCAGGGAAGGAAAGGAATTACTTGAACTGTCGAATAGAAAGATGAAGAAACTAATGTATTCCAAAGGCGGTGGCGATGTTGAAAATTTCTTAATTCAAGAAGGGGTTCCAACTCTTCTAACACAAGAAGGTGGAGCACCGGTTGAACCTGTTGTTTATTTGGTCGATGGTGAAGCTGCATCTTGGTTCTATAGAGTAAATGGCAAGAAGGGTGATATGGATAATTTGAACTCACCAAGTGCAGAATTCTTTGATTCATCAGAAGTTGGCCATCTCTATGGAGAGCATGCCAAAGGATGGCATGCTTTAGTAGCGGAATTGTCGATGTTGGCAATGGGTGCTGAAGCAATAAAGTATGCTAATGAATCATCAGTTCAATAATTTGATTCAAGTTTTAGTAGCCACTTTTTGGTCTCTATGCCACCGTATCCACTATAGTTTCCGAGTTTACCATTTGATTGGATTACTCGGTGACAAGGAACCAGTATTGTAATCGGGTTTGCAGCCATAGCGCTGCCCACTGCTCTGCTTGCATTTTCATGTCCAGAACTTTTGGCTAATTGTTTATAGGTAATTGTCTTTCCAGGAATCGTTTTTGCTAACTCCTTCCAAACATTGGACTGAAATTCAGTTGCATCCTCGAATGATACGTCTGGAGTTTTTGGTAATGTTTGGTTATTCCATAGTGCTTCTAACCACCTTGCCGACTCTTCAAGATGAATCTTCTCCATTTGACTTGGCTTGGCTTGCAATTTACTGATTCGAATTAGTCTAGTAGAATCTTCAGAACTTATCCATTGCAGACTAGTGACTCCTTTATTTGTAACAACCACTTCAATATCATGAAGCGGTGAATGAAAAACTGCTCTATGCATTGAATACTCACACTACAGCATAGCGTATATTTTTGTTGGTTAAAATTATATTGATTGGTGATGATAGTGGCGAAAAATCAATCTTGGAGTTCTTGATCATCAGTGGCGGTGATAGATTCATCACCCATTCCAATAATCTCATAATTTGAGGGGAATAACGCGATGGCAACTGCAGCTATTAGGGCCAATAGTCCCCAGCCAAACATTTTACGAACAAATAGCATTTCAAGGGATAATGCACATAGTAAAAGTCCACCGATATTGGAAGTCCAAACCAATGTTTTGAATGTCCCGAGGCTTACTCCTGAGGTCCCTTCCTTGCGGTAAGGTCCGAATTCTCCTCCGAATCTTTGAACTTCTTCATCATCATTCTTTGTCATGGTAATTCCTCACAAATCAATCATTGTTATCGCATCTGTCGGACAGGCGAGTACGCACAATCTACAGCCAGTACACGCATCGCGAATAATCTTGGCCTTACGATTACTTTCTACTTTTATGAATTGACTGGCCATAGCCACTTTGTATATGTCAATTGCATCATCATCACAGACGATTGTACATTGATCGCAGCCAATACATTTCTCTGCAGTAACATATGCGACTGTTCCTTCTCCACCCTTTGTATTAGCACGCTGTACTCCACGCTGACGATTTAGAGAGGTGCGGATGGCCAGAGCCTCAGCCGCTCGTCTCGTCGCCAACTCGTCACTGGTGGTCATACTACCACCTCGGCTGTCGCCTCTCTTTCAAACTTGGCAACACTAAGGTTGACCAATAAATCTCCAACACAATAGAATGCACCGACCAATAGAGGTGGATTCCAAGCGGTTAGTCCCGTCCATGGCACTGCATTAGCCCATGTCCAATTGGTCAAGTGTGTGCCCCACAATTCCATTGCTAAGGCCGCCCAAGCCATCGCAACATACAATCGAGGTTGAGGACCCCATTTTGTGAATACCAGTACCAGTATCAGGAGGAATAACGCAGATGTATCGCCGCCACTGTAAACACCATAAGCGACAAGTGGAATAAATGGGGTCAAGCAAAGCATGGCGAGGTTTTCTCTCATCTTATTAGCGATAATTCTGCCCAGGTCAAATAAGAAATAATGACCGACTGGGACGAAAAGTGGCATTAGTCCTCGTTGGTATTCATAGATTAGCCAAACTTCACTAAAAAATAGTTCCATCGGGGTAGCAAATGCCAACACAGTCAACATCTCAATACGTTCTTTTCGAGTGGTTTTATAGAATATATATCCAAATACAGACCAACACCAAATGTTGACAGGCCATTCAGCCCAATTATCTGGAATAATTCCATTCAGGCCAGTAGCACTGATGTACAAACCGATGCCGATTGTAAGTACATACAATGCAGGTCTGTTCATGAATGGCGCTAGCGACAACACTTCTTAGCACTAGGGGTGACTTGGAAATGTTGAGGGTCGAAAAGACTCAAGCCTTGATTTGGTCTGGTACATCAGTATTTGCAGTGACTACTTCTGATTTCTTTGCATCAACTTGTCTTGCCAAGAATGTAACAACATCAAGGATTTCAATATCTGCATACTTTTCATCGCCTTCAAACTTCAAACACTCAAAGTGAGCAACACATTTTGGACAAGATGTGATCATCGTATCTGCTCCAGTAGCACGGATTTCTTCCATACGAGATACACGAAGTGAACGAGCATCTTCGTTACATGACATCATGCTCGAAACACCACAACACATTGCATCCTCTCCACTATGTTCCATCTCAACCAAATTAACACCTTCAACGGCTTTAATCAATTCACGTGGTTCATCATAGACTCCCATTTGACGTCCGAGTCTACATGGGTCATGGTAAGTTACAGTGGTCTCTTCAGTACTCAAGTTCATATCAAATCCTTGCTCGGTTAGATATTCAGTTGTGTGCATTACCTTGATTCCTTCTAGTTCATAATCTCGGGCAAAAGTTCTGAAACATTCTGCACAAGAAGATACTAAGGTGTCAATTCCAGATTCTACGATCTTGCGTTGATTATATGCCTTTAGTTTTTCAAATACTTCATCAAGACCTTGCCACTTTTGGTCGTGGCCACAGCACTTAAGGAAGTCTCTTCCAAGATATGAAACTTCATTGCCCATCTCCTCGAACAAAGTGAAAGCAGCGGTTGTTGAGTCTCCTAAGTTCATCTCACCATCATTAACATGTGAAAATACCATTTCTTGGTCAAGGTAGTCAACACATCCAGGATAGTATCCCACATTGGAAGTAATTGGATAATCTTCAGTTGTGATAAAGTCAGCATCAGCTTCTTCCTCTGCTTCAGCAGCAAGAACCGCTTGAAGGACAGTGTGAGGAATCTCTGCTTGAGCAGCACCAACGATTAGTCCACGCCTAATATCTACATAAGAGTCGTAATCGACAAGTTGCGGACAGGCGTTAGTACAAGCAGAACATGTCAAACATGAATACATCGGGACACCATCATCCTCGTTATTCCAAGAATTGTAAATGATGTTTAATTTGTCTCCACCAGTGAATAGGCGGACAGGACAAGCATCGTCACAAAGGTCACAGCCGTAGCACTTGTTCATCTCAAATTCATATCCACGAGCCATGTATCTTAGTAATACGAATACAAGGGCGCCGAATGTTAAACATGGAATAAACATAGCATAGGTCAATTTTGCATCCATTGATTTCGGATTTCTATGATATGATGGGTTTTCAATAGGGGAGAATTTTCCATTTCCAAGAACCATATCCTCGGAACTTGAAAGATTAACACTGGTTCCAGCAAGACTCTTGTGAGCATCATCGTCCCAAACCAATAGTGGTTGGAAAGAAGCGATTACCATGGAGGTTTCAGTAATAATAGAGGAGTTTTGAGCGAGTAAGCCACTTGCTTGTACCGTCATTTGATAGTCATAGGTTCCTACTTTGAGTTCTACAGTTGCCCCATCACAGTTTGTGAATGATGAAACGGTCTTTCCTGATGAGTCAGTAACCATAAACGTTGAAGTTAACATATCTGCAGTAGATAGGTCATTGATTTTCCTTTCACTAGAACGATACTCACAACCCATGTCAGTGGTAATTGTTTCCACTGACTTGTGGTGTCCATGAGGGAAATAAGTAGTATCTTCAGTAATAGTGAATGAGCCAGTAGCAATCCATTCAGCATCTCCAGAGAATGAATCTGTGACCGATGCAGCATTTATTCCATTAGCAGCATCTTGATGGCCATTAGCATCTCCGAAATCAGTAATAATATATCTTGCGGGTTGGTATAAGTTCCATTCGAGCCAAGCAGTGGTTGGTACTATCTCTGTAGACGACCAACCATGTGCGTCGGTGAATTCATTGGCAGAATGAACATGAACATCAACTGGCTGTGACCTCATCGCTTCAAGTTCCTCATAATCAGAAATGGTAAGCAATCCCTTTGCATCCCAGAAACCATCATCATAAACATCCCAAGTGGAAACTGATATTGCCGTTGAAACCATCAATGCTCCAACAATAATTCTCTTGCCATGTGCTGGAGTGAAGCCAGCACCCCAAGCCTTTACCATCATAGATCGAGTCACGAAATAAATAACGATCCATATTAAAATTCCAGTTAATATCCAGGGGATGGCATTGAACAAATCCGCAATCCAGGGTTCTCTTACACCGCATAACAGATCTCCATGAGAATCCAATTTACAATAATCAGACCTATTATTACCATATAACTTCAGGAAGATATTAATCGAAAAGACAGAGATAAACCATACGTGTGCAAGATATACTACACCTGCACTTGCAAACCAAGGGTCTTCTACAGGTCTCTTTTCACGGCCACCAAGCAATGGTGGTAGTGTTAGGATTCCTACTGGGATTCCAGTAAGAGCTGCTCCCCACCATGCAGCGTTCCAAGGGAACGAAGGTTGGCCAAAGATATCACCAACGAATCCAGTAGGTACTGAGAATTGTGGTAGGTATTCTCCCCAGCGAAGGTATCCATATGAAAATAATACATACCAATCAGGGAAAACGAATCCTGCTTGAGCATATGGGTCAGCAGCACTGTGCAATGGCGGTGGTATAAGCCAAGAATAGAATAATAATACCGCAGTCATAAACGAAAAGATAAGCATGTCACGAAGAACTTCATGTGGCCAAAAAGCATGACCCATTGGAGTACGCTTTCTCTTTTCTTCAACGCTCTGCAAGTTTTCCTTCTCATCCATGTAGGAGGAAGCAACTCTTCCAAGATTTTCTACTAATCCCATAATTTAATCCTCCAAAATATCAATGTGGCTCCGCAATGCCCTGTACCCAGACAATAAACAAGTGAATGATGATCAATAATGTCACAATCACTGGTAGGATAAATACGTGAATAAAGTACATTCTTGTAACGGTTCTAGGGGTTAGCGATGTGCCGCCGAATAAGGCAGTTGAGGCAATCTTTCCAATCAATGGAGATGAGTTGGCCATGTTAATTCCGATAACTGCAGCACCATATGCCAAGGAATCCCATGGAAGTAAATATCCTGAGTAACCAAAGAAGATGGTTAGGAACATCAGTGCGACTCCAATAAGCCAGTTTAATTCACGAGGGTTTCTGTATGCTCCAGTAAAGTAAACTCTACACATATGTAAGAATACACTTGCCACCATAAAGTGAGTTGTCCAATGGTGAACTGCTCGAAGGATATATCCAAATGGCAATTCGGTCATGATATATTGCATACTTGCGTATGCGGGAGCGGGGTCACCTTCTCCTCCTGGTACGTAATAAATTCCAAGAACAGTTCCGGTAATGACTAGAATAATGAATGATAGGAATGAGATTCCACCTAGGCAGTATAGCGGGTACCAGTACCAAATAATTCTCAACTTGTATTTTTCAGCGTGACTAAGCGGCATTTGCCTGTGCATATTATAGTAGGCACCTTTCGACATATTCCAATAGTCTTGTAGTCTAAATCTAGTATCTAGCCAAGAGAATACCCAAAGGAATGATCTCTCTGCTACACCCATTTTTCCTGTTGACTCAACTGCCCGAAGAATGTCTCTACGAGGCATATCTTCTGATTCCTTGCGCAGGGTGAATGCTACAAGAACCACTACGAAAGCGATGAAGAACCAAAGAATCCAGAACATTGTTGTCATTTCATTTCACCTCAATCGCAATATGTGTACCAATCCACATAATCTGGTAATCCCTCAATAATATCGCCATTCATGGCAATCGGAATTATTGGTAATCCTACTGGTGCAGGGCCACCGGCTCTGCGAATACCTGCATACTTGAATTTAGCACCATTGGAACGATTTGTATTAGTATTCATTTCTAAAGCAGTAGGGTCGAAACGTGAAGAGTGGCAAATACAGAATAATTTAGTTCCACCATCATCTCCTCCGCCAGGAGTCCATGTATCTTCAGTAAAAGAGTTAGAAACTAATTGCCAACCTGGGATACAACACAAATGTGTGCATCTAGCAAATATCATTACCAAATCCTCGGAAGGAGCTAGTCTTGGGTCAGCATCTGCCAAGTCATCAAAATGGCCAACATACTTTCCAGTTCCATCATATCCATCCATGAATTGGAATCTCGCTTTACCATTTGATAAAGGGGTTCCAGCATTCTTTGAATGGTGTACATATGTTACTACGATTGGGACTCCGTTCCAAACACCAGCAGCTCCTGATGTTCCAGTAGAACTCTTTGCTGCTTCAGCAACGAAATCTGATTTCTTCATTACTTGCTCGTGCATTGCACCATACCATGCTTCATCTTCACGACCCTTAGCCCAATATTTTGCAGCAAGGTCGCCACCAGTGCTAGTGCTAGGTGGCAGTAAAAGAGATGCGAAACCAAGAACTCCAAGTGAAGCCGCTAATACGCCAGTGGCAGTATTGAATCCATAACTAAGGAACTGGCGTCTATTGATCAATGAATCCCCTGCTGGTTTAGCAGAAGGTTGTTCGCCGCTTGGTGCGGGTTTGAGGTCATATTCGCGAGACATAACAATCACCAGTTATACTCCTTCCAGTCCTTTTTATGCTCAATTACGAACTTGTTTCTAGCATACTTGACGATAATAGTGTCAGGTAAGACGTATTTGAGGTAAATTATTCCCATCAGTGTAGTAGTTGTTAATGTCATAGCCAAATGGAATGATAATTGTTGTTGATCCCAGCCGTTGAACAGTCCATAGATTAATGAAAATGACCAGTAACAACTCCAGAATATTCCCCAGACGAAGAAGAACATTGCCAGATGTGATGCGCCTGATGGGGCTAGAGTTGCACTGATGATGGAACCTGGTTCGGCAGGATTGAATACCCCGTGGTCGATTGCTTTCTGCATCTGTTCTTCGGTCAGTGAAGCACTTTCCAGAGCAGTTCTTGCATCAGCTATGCTGATGTTTCCTTTTGCAACACCTCGCAATAGGATAGTGATTGCATCATCCATCACTGGTCACCTCTTTGCATCAACTTGTAGCGAAGACGTAGCACATTGCTGCGTCCCTTGTAGGAGGTGGAGAATCCATATCTTAGCATTAGGCCTGAGAAAATGATTACAATGATCACAGCGCTAAATCCTAGTAATCCGAGCCAGTGTGCTCTTAATGGAGCTCCCATGCTGTGTAAATCGATTCCATGTGAAGCGGGTTCAGGGGGGCTGACATTTCCATCACCAGCAAACAAAGTTCTTGTTCCAAGGGCGATACTATCGGCATCTCCTTCTGGAAGGGCGAATAATAATTGATTCCACTTGTCGTCTGCACCTGGGATTCCGTCTCCTGAAACCGAATTTCCAGTGATCCAGAAATTGACGCTGCCTTCTCCTGTTGCAGGAGCGGTCCATGTCAAAATCCACGAACGGTCATCTTGGCTTGCAGATGCGTCAGTATGAGTGAGTGTTGTCAAATCTTCTTCCCAGTTTTGTAGATTTGTACCAGCGAGTTCGCCCGCACTAGTGCGCATTGAAAATCCAGCGGTGTAAGTTGCGCCAGCAGGTCCGCCGATAAGTTGCAGGTGGAATTCATATGTGTCACCAGCGTTCCAAGCATATGGGACTTTGTCAAGAACTACTTGAATCGAATTATCTGCTGCACCATTATGGCATAAGCAGCCTTGCAATGCCACATCGTCAATCGTCTCTCCAGCATTGGATTGTTCTCCTCCAATGCCGGTGTGGTATGATGTTGCAAGGCTCGGAAGGAGCAATAGTGCAACCAGTCCTAGAAGAAGTGTAATTCTTGTAGAAAAAGAGCCAACTCGCATAGCCACACCTAAGATGTTCTTAGCGACTTGGATGGACCCCTTAAACATTGCTTGCAATAGTGATGGTTAAATGTCTCGCAGTGTTGCGTTTTGAATCTCCGGATAATATGAGGTAATTCCTATGAAAATTAATATGCCTGAGAATGTTAAATCTGTCCTTTTTTACGATAATGTTGAGTCTAGCAATCAAAGGTTTGATTCACTGCCTACCGTTGCCCGAGATAGGTGCAGTGAATGTCAAGTCATACCTTCGATAATATTTACAACTTGAGTCTCGAACAATTGGAGCAACTCGATAACGCAGAAGATTTAATGGTCAAAAATCATCTTGGCGCTGCTGAAGAATTATTGCTCAAGATGCTAGAGCAAGAAGAAGGCTGCATTCCAGTTCTATCCAATCTCGGACATCTGTATGGACGCCACCTCTCGGAATTTGAGAATGCAATAAAGTATTATGATTTAGTTTTAGAATTAGAGCCAGATAACGCATGGGCAAGAGATGCAAGAAGGCGTTATCTTCGTTATGTCGAGTTGGATTAAGAAACTCGCTACTGCCAAAGTTCATTGAGGTTCATTGCCACCATTAGGTCGATGGAAGCCTCACAAATCCTAATTGCCGGTGTTGGTGGTTTGGGTTGTGCTTGGGCAAAAAGAGCATATGAAAAGTGCGGAAGAGGCGCTGACGTAGTTCTTATCGATGCTGATGATTCTAGTTTAAGTGGTTGTGAATCAGCCCATGTATTGCGTTTAGGACATACATTGGATTCAGTGGGCTGTGCGGCTTTACCTCCTTTGGCAGAACAACGAATGAGAGGACTCGCTCCTCTTGCTAGAACGATCTTAGAGGATGTTGAATTGGTTGTTTTACTAGTCGGATTGGGCGGTGGCTCTGGCACGGGGGCGGCTCACGAATTTGCCCGTCAAGCAAGGCAATCTGGAGCGGTCGTATTGTCGGTGGCAGCATTACCTTTCGAGATACAAGAGACACGAGCGAAAATCGCTGCTGAAGGACTTGAACGTTTGCAAAGCAATGCTCATATTACTGTGCAATTGTCACTGGAAAGACTTGCAAGACAAGCGAGGGAAAAGGGCACTGCGTGGCAGATGGGTGCTGAATGGATTGAGGATTTAGTAGATGGTTTAGTAAGGACTCTACTACGGATGGGTTTAATCAATTTGGATTTAATGGATTTACGGGCAATCGTCGATACCGAAGGCGGAGCCACTATGCTAGTCGGTGTAGGACGAGCAGATGAGCCAGAGGAGATTTTGAAATCTGCGATGATGGCACCTTTGGCAGAATTAGATGTCAGTGGTGCTAAAGGGTGTTTAATTCAAATTGAGGGTGGACAAGGAATGACCATTGGTCAAGTTGAAACAGTTGCAAGCATGTTTACTGCAGCACTGGATGTTGATGCCCAAGTAATTCTCGGGGCAAGAGTAAGTGAAGACCTACACGATTCGATTAGAGTCGTAACATTGCTCTCTGGGATTGGCAGTTAATCTCAGTCATCCAGTTCTATGACGTCAGAATTCCATTCAACACCATCACTGATAGATTCTGTTTGTTTGCCCCATTCAGTGGTGGAATCCTGTTGCCAGCTACCTTCCATTTCTTTGGTGTCCTCTTCAACTATCACTGTTAGGTCATCCATTCCAGCAATTTCTTCTGAAGTAGCGACTATATCTTCAACTTTAACAGAATCTGTTTTTTCAGATGATTTTACTAATGATTTTACAGATTTGGCAGCCTTTTTGTCAATTATAGATTCGGTAATCCGCTTAACTTCAATGCCTTGGTCTCTATTCTCTACAAGACGTGCTAACACCGAACGTTGCATCCATAATACGGTTAATATTACGACAAAATGTCCAGCCATCATCACATTGGTTAATTCATCGAGAACTACTGTAAGCATGGCAACTGAGCCCGCATAGGCGTATCCGAATGACAATCCCCATGGGAGAGCGTTATTTTGATTAAATAATGGGCGTTCAGATTGAATTCCGCGTGAAGTAAGGGTCCAAATAGCCATAAATACTGTAAATATCATCAATAGAACTTCCTCGATTATTAATTGGGAATCATTCGGATCCAAATCAATATGGCGCCAGATTGTTAGCGCATGCCAGGTAATGAATGCTTGAGCCATCAATGTCCATTTCCAAGTAAATGAAGACATTGCGACATCTCTAGATGCGGCAACTCTTGACTTCCATGACCAAGTAACTGCAAAAACATGTAATCCCAAAGTTGCTACTAGATAGGGGGAGTTGGCGACCAGTATTTTCCATGGTACGATATCGTCTCCTTGTAATAGACGGAATATGCATACTCCGATGAATGCGATTAGAAGCATTGCAAGGCCATGGATGATCGCTTGAGCCATCGGTTTGCCCCTTTTCTCAGATGATTGAGGGACTTTTGATACAGAAATAGTAGAGGTCCATTTTGTAAAGGAGCGCCCTTGAACGATACTCCAAATAATGAATAAAAAGGCAAGGGCCAGTGGGATTGTCTCCTTCAAACCTGACAGTGCGCCATTGCCGAGGAACAAAAACATCAGTCCAAGTAGGGTAAATGTGGACATCACCAGTGGGAATATACAAATTCTAAAACTGAAAATAACTCTTTTCAATCGACCTAATTGATCGCTGGGTGATTGCCCTTCCTGTAACTCACTCAACTCCCTACTTGGTAGTTTTGTTAAGTTCTGCACGAACTCTGTATTGGAGAAGACTGCCGTGATTGCATATCCCAAAGAAACAGAAATAAAACCGATTCCAGCAATAAAATCGCCACCCATATTAGCAATTATGTAGAAAGTAGTTGAGAACATCACTATTAATGCAATATGAGGCAGTGTTTGAGGTGATAATAGTGTTTTGACAAGACCCCAAATCGAAGTTTTTTGACTAGCTAATTCATCAAGAACTGAATTGATGGGCAGCTCCATTTCAATTTCAGATTCAACTGTGGAGGCATTAGCCTCTATCTCATCTGCCACATTGCTAGGGAGTCAGTCCTATATTTTCAGTGTATGGCATAACTATTGATGTGAAATCTAATTGTAGGAGTGCATTGTGGCATGATATATGGCAAAGAAATTGACCAAGGCACTGCGTGGCAAGAGGCGCTGGATTGGAGTTGTTGTTTCGCCTGAGATGACAACGCGCAGCCAGTTACAAACAGCAGTCAATGATTTACAACAGTTATTAGGCAGTAAAAAAGAAATAAAACTTATGGATTTTTTCAGTGGTGGCAGTGAGGGTGCTGAGTTGGCACATACTAACTTAAAAGAAACTCTACCTAAAGTTTCTCTAAATGGGGATGAAGGATTGGCAATAATTCAAGTTCCTCATGAGGTCTCAAGTGGATTTAGAACACTGATTGAAACCGAACAGGGCTATGCCGAGTACTCTATGCTTAGTGTTAGTATGAGCGGGAAAATACGTTTGATTAGGGAGCGATTGAATTTACCTAATCCAAATAGAGAGCGTAGATGATTTCAATCAGTCCTGCATCACTATCTTCATGATGCCAATGCCGGTGGCGTACAATATGTCCGGCGGAGGTACAGCACCAGCAATGAAGATGAGTGATGTATTCATATTGGTCTCGATTTCAATATTAGTTGGTTCATTAATTATGCATTCTTGGCCAGAACCAGAACACCTTAGCAACGATCTTCCTCATTCCAAGAACCTTTCACTTAGTGAGGGTGATGAAATAAAGATGCAATTTAGCGCATCAAATGCGACCACTGTGACAATTAGTCTAGAAGGAGAGGTCGTAAAGGAAATTATAATGATTGAAGATTCTAAAGAAGAATTTGTTTATGTGGCGAAATCAAGCAAGGACTACAACCTCGTCCTCTCAGTTGACGGAGAAGATAATACTAGCATCACCGAAGTAATCATCTCAATAGATAGGCAGAGTATGCTGGATAAAATCGTATATCCAATTGGGTTTTTACTGCTGGGCTTTGGTTTGTATAAGCGCAAAGAAGAGAAGCAATTAGAAAGTTCCAAAGAGGATATTCTAGATGCAGAAATAGATGTTTAATTAGGCGCAATCAATTATATTTTGGCCAAATTAAATCTTCACCTTCGTCTAGATTCAGTAATTCTCCAGAAGTAGTTTTTACTTGTAGGTGGCCCTTTTCATCCAATCCAACAACTTCACAACTATCTGTTCTATAGATTGGGTTGCCCAATGAAAGAACGGTACTGTTAATCTCTTCTAAAGTTATTTTGAGTAGTTTATTAGACGGGTAATTGGGGATGTTGATCCTTTGCTCTAGCAGTGAGGATAAGGCCGCACTAATGACCGATGAGAATTGGCTAAAATCAATATCCAAATCTAGGCTTTGATTTAGTGTTGCAATTTTGAAGTCCTGCTTTTCTAGTGGCTCTGCAGAAAAAATATTAACTCCAATTCCAAGAACTAATCTTATTTCGGAGGCAATGCTTCTCCCTTCAAGTAAGACGCCGGATACTTTGGCCCATTGAGCAGATTCATTTTGCAATAGGATGTCGTTTGGCCACTTGAGTCTAACTCGGTTATTGCACTCGTTACTTGAAATTGCTCTAATGGCATCTACAACAGCAAGTCCACCAATCAACTGTAGGTCGGAGTGAACCAGTTGACCCTTTCCATCGTGGACAATCCAGGAACCTGCAAATGCAATTGTCTCACTTGTCCAAGTACGTCCACGCCTACCTTTTCCTTCAAGTTGTCTTTTTGCTTGAATGGAGGTGCCGATTTGTCCTCCGTTATCGAGTAACACTTTGTTAGTCGAATCAATTTCATCGAGTATGGTAACTGGGAGATTAGAGAATGGCCGCCAAATTGCATATACGGTCAATTCCTCGCCATCATCGAATTGTTTATTCGAAAACTCACGGCATGATAGGCCATTTCGAAGGCAGATTTTTTTCGTATCATTGCCTCTTTGATTATTTGAAACTACAATTAGGGCAATTCCAGAAGGGGTCATCAATTTTCCAGTTGATATCAGTTTTACTAGGCGTGAAACAAGTCCGATTGAATCTGTATCTAGTAACGCTGCCTCTTCAAACGGTCCAAGAACATCTTCGCTGGAACTTGGCAATTCGAGATATGGCAAATTCCAGATGATTAGGTCATGTAGTTCTTTACCAGACCATTGATTTATTTCACCATCTTCTTTAGGGCCTGGGCCACCTTCTCGAATGTCGAGTTCGATATCTGCAATTTCAGCAGAATGTCGAGATGCCATAACCGCAAATGGGTTAATGTCGCAGGCCTTTACCTTCCATCCCTGTCTTGCGGCTAATAAGGACAATGCTCCACTGCCGCAACCGATTTCAAGACATCGTTTTCCACGTCCAGCACCTATCCTGACAATGGCATTAGCAAGAAGGTCAGTATCCTCTCTAGGCGGGTAGACTGTTGGGGGTATGCTGAGGGTGAAAGATTCCCCTTTCGGAGCTTGCCAAATAACCGATTTTATTGGCCGATTCAAACGATCGATTTCTTGCTCGGCGCTAGCAATGTTGAAGGGTTTCTCGTCCGCCATAACCACGCCGAGACGGTCATAGGACGAAGCCTTTATGGCTGTCCACTTGTAACACAAAATGCGCCCAGCGGCTTAGATGGCGATATTCGCCCGACTCAAAGCCACTTCTGGGAGCGAGCTTCGCGATGCGAGGCGCTATTCCCCCTCTCCGCAAGTTATAAGAGCAGTTTGCAAGTCGGCCGTAAAGCCCAAGTTGCTACTTTGGGCCTGTAGCTCAGTCAGGTAGAGCGTCGGACTTTTAATCCGATGGTCGCGGGTTCGAACCCCGTCAGGCCCGCCTGAAAGGGTGGCAGGCAAGGGTGCAAACTGGGTACGGGGACTTTGACATGGTAGTAAAGAGCGCAACAAAGAAGCGATTGATGGAACTGGGAGTCTCTGAGGAGTTCGCCCACAAACTAGCGACTGACAGAAACATGACCGATATCAAAGGTCTTTCTTCTGATGAGATCGCTGCGGTACTAGGTGTTTCCAAAGATTCAGAGCAATTTACCAATGTAATGTCTGTTATTGCAGAGCAAGGTTCTCGACGTAGAGCAGCAAAGAAAAGTAAGAAGATTACAATCCGAGCAAAGACTGTTGATGATTTCGACCGACCAGAAATCACTTCTAGATTCAATGCATTAAATCACGAATTAGTGCCTCACCAAGAATTAGTTGGTAAAGCAAATATCTCAGCTGAGGAACAATTCGCAGTAGAAAGCGAACATCTCGCACCTTGGGATATCGTTGAAATGGACGAGGAAACAGAAATGCCTCGCCTAGCAAAAGAACTTCTCCCAAAGATTTTGATTTCCGACCCTGCAGTTCAAGCGATTAAAGAAACCGCTGAAATTGGAGACATGGCCGACTTGGCTGCAGATGCAGACCATACACCACTTCCTGCTGGTTGGATTGCCGACCGCGTTATCAAAGTTATCCGCCGATCCCCGTCGGCTGGTAAGTCTGTTGCATACCGTCTGATCGTAGAGGGTAACTGAGGGGAGGTGTCTATTATGCAAGAAATAATTCAATCATTTTTCAAAGAACGCAGCTTAGTGAATCATCAATTGGCGTCATATAACGACTGTATTCCTGCGGGAGACAGTACAATATCACGTATGGAGAAGATCATCCGTAACATCCGCGTCGGAACCGACGAGGAAATCAATGACGACGAAGGTGGATACATCAAACTCGACGTAGTTGACCAAGAGATCGTTATTCGTTTGAAAGACATCAAACTTGGAAAGCCAACAATTCGTGAAGCAAATGGTGCAAATATGGAGTCTACTCCAATGGAATGCCGTTTGAGAAAGTTGACATACATGTCTCCGGTTTCAATCGATTTCCAAATCTATCGCAGTGGTATACCATCTCCTCTTGAAGAAAGTGTTCAAGTTGGAAGCATGCCTATCATGATCCGTTCTCGCAGATGTAATCTACATCCAGAGCACATCATCAGCGACCGAGTACTAGACCCTACAACTTCTGGCGAAGACGCTGACCTATGGAAGGACTTGTTGCGCAAGAAGGGAGAAGACCCTCTAGACCCAGGTGGCTATTTCATTATCAACGGAACAGAACGAGTTCTGATCTCAATGGAAGACTTAGCACCTAACAGAGTTACTGTTGAAATCAATAAGCGTTCAGTAAAGAAGACTGAAGTTGCTAAGATCTTCTCACAGAAAGATGGTATGAGAAAGCCATTGACTGTTGAAAAGCGCCGTGATGGAATGTTGATGGTTAAGATTAGTACTGTAGGAACAACACCAATTCCTGTAGTAATGCTAATGCGCGCTCTAGGAATTGAAAATGACCAAGAAGTGTTCCAAGCTATCGCAGGACCAACAGAGACTTTCAAGTATATCGTTGCAAATATCAACGAAGTAAACGACAACGAAGAGTATGCTGTCAACAACACCTTGGAATCACACGAATGGCTTCAGAAGAAATTCGCTGCTGGACAACAACGCGAATACCGAGAGGCACGCGTTAACCAACTATTGGATAGAGAACTTCTTCCTCACTTGGGCGACCAAACAGAGGACCGAAAGAAGAAGGCTATCTTCCTTGGAAGAATTGTCCGTCAAGTGTTAGAAATGGCAATGACCGACCGTGAACCAAACGACAAGGACCACTATGCAAACAAGCGTGTTCGTCTTGCAGGTGACTTGATTGAAGATCTATTCCGTGTTTCGTCTGGGCAACTTGCTCGTGACTTGAAGTACCAACTTGAACGTCATCACAACCGCAAGCGAGAATTGAAAATTACATCTTGCCTTCGTCCGGATGTTCTAACTTCTAAGATTATGCACGCATTGGCTACAGGAAACTGGGTTGGTGGACGTTCTGGTGTTTCACAACTTCTAGACCGTACAACATACCTAGCAGCACTATCTCACATGCGCCGTGTAACTTCTCCACTTGTTCGAAGCCAACCTCACTTCGAAGCACGTGACCTGCATCCAACACAATGGGGCCGCCTATGTCCAAATGAGACACCGGAAGGTCAAAACTGTGGTTTGGTAAAGAACGCAGCTCAAATGATCGACATCTCAGAGAATATCGATGAGACCGAAGTCCGTGAGCGTCTTGATGAACTAGATGTTGTTCAACCTGATGACTGGACCAGTGGTGACAGAATTCACGTAAATGGTGACATTTACGGTGTACACAAGCGTGGTGCAAACTTAGTTAGACACTTCAAATCTGCACGACGCCGCGGTGTTATCCCAGCAGAAGTATCCATTAGATTCGATAAAGCGAACAATGATATTTTCATCAATACTGACAAAGGCCGCATACTAAGGCCTCTGTTAATTCTATACGATGGTACACCACGTCTAACCAACGAACATTTGGAATCTCTCCGCACAGGTAAGATGTCATTCAAGGAATTGGTTAACGAAGGAATCGTTGAATGGGTTGACGCAGAAGAAGAAGAAGATTTGTATATTGCACCTCGTCCATTCATCACTCCAGAAATGGTTGAAGATGGCCCACTAAAGGGCAGATTGGTAACCAATGAAGAAATCAAGTGGGTAAATCTCGGAGTCCCAGGCTCCAACGAAGCAGAATTACTCGCTCGTGTTCGCATGCCTAACGGTTCATGGGAAGAAGCAACTTTGATGGTACCATTATTGTATACTGAAGAACACACCCACGTTGAAATTGATCCACAATTGATTCATGGAGTATGTGCTTCATTGATTCCTTACCCAGAACACAACTCAACACCTCGTGTTACTGGTGGAACTGCAATGGTTAAGCAATCTCTAGGTCTTCCTAGTTCGAACTACCGTCTACGTCCAGACACACGTGCGCACATCTTGCACTACCCTCATCGTTCAATTACACGTACACGTGCAATGACAACAACAAACTTCGACGACCGTCCAGGTGGTCAAAATTACATCGTTGCTATTATGTCTCTTCACGGATACAACATGCAAGATGCTGTTATTATGAACAAGGGATCTGTAGACCGAGCTCTAGGACGTTCAACATTTAACAGAACTTACAATGCTGAGCGAAGAAGATTCCCAGGTGGTCAAGAAGAATTGATTGAGAAGCCAGGTTCATCCCTACAAGAAGTAAAGGGAATGAAGGCACCTGAAGCATATAATCATCTAGAAGATGACGGTTTGCCTATGCCTGAAATTGAATTGACTGGTGGCGATGTCCTCGTTGGTAAGACCAGCCCTCCTAGATTCTTAGAAGAATCTACAGGAGGAGCTTTCCTTACTGCTCAAGAGCGTAGAGAATCCTCTATGCTAGTTCGTCATGGCGAGAAAGGATGGGTTGACAATGTATATGTTACTGAATCTCTAGATTCAGGTCGACTCGTTCGTGTTATGGTTCGTAGCCAAAAGATTCCTGAAGTCGGTGACAAGTTTGCAAGTCGTCACGGACAGAAGGGAGTTATTGGACGCCTTGTAGAATCTGAAGACATGCCATTCACAGTTGATGGAGTAGTCCCAGATCTAATCATTAATCCGCACGCTATTCCGTCACGAATGACAGTTGCTCACGTATTGGAAATGATTGGTGGAAAGGTTGGTGCTATGGAAGGACGCCGTGTTGACGGTACTGCTTTCCGTGGAGAAAAAGAATCCAGCCTACGTGATGGATTAGTCCGTAATGGTCTAAACCACACTGGCCGTGAATTGATGATCAATGGAGAAACAGGAGAAGAATACCCTGCTGATATCTTCGTAGGTTGTATTTTCTACCAACGCCTTCACCATCTTGTATCTTCCAAGATACACGCACGTTCTCGTGGCCGTGTTCAAATTCTAACACGTCAGCCGACCGAAGGTCGTGCTCGTCAAGGAGGTCTGCGATTTGGTGAGATGGAACGTGATTGTTTGATTGCACACGGTGCTTCAATGGTTATCAAAGACCGTCTACTCGATGAATCAGATGGTATTGAGATGTATGTTTGTGCCGAATCCGGTCACATCGCTTGGTACGATCCAAAACGTAGAACATACGTCAGCCCTATACATGGTGATGGAGCTGAAGTTTACAAAGTACAAACATCATATGCATTCAAGCTGCTACTAGACGAAATGAAGAGTTTAGGTGTGGCCATGCGTCTCGAACTGGAGGACCAAAGATGAGCCAAAATAGCATAATGATACCTAAGCGAATCTCACTGATTCGCTTCGGACTGATGGACCCGATTGAAATACGCAAGATGTCTTCTGTTGAGGTCAAAACTGCTGATACATACAAGGATGATGGACACGCATACAAACAAGGTTTGATGGACCCACACATGGGTGTTATCGAACCGGGATTACTTTGTCCAACTGACAATTGTAAGTATGATGAATCTCCTGGTCACTTTGGACATATTCAACTGGAATTACCGGTTATCCACATCGGTTTCGTAAACTTGATCAAGACCGCTTTGAAGTCTACATGTAACAATTGTAACAAGATTTTACTGCACGATGAAGCAGGAACTTCCCCAACTAACGTAGAGCATTCTGAGCAAGATTACTACCGCTCAAGAATTCGTGATATCATCACCAAGCACGGTGTCGGTTCAACAGAATTTACAAAGATTATCAAGGAAGTTGAGAAGGTAACCTCTGGTGTAAAGAGAAAGCAATGTATGCACTGTGATAACTTACAGGGCAAGATTATGCTCGACAAGCCAACAACTTTCAAAGAGAGAATCGACAATGCAGGTACTGGTAAGGAAACTGAGAGGAAACTCAACCCACGAGATGTCAGAGAATGGCTTCGTGGTATTCCTTCCGAGCATCTAATCTTCATTGGTATGGACAAGCTAAATCGCCCAGAATGGATCGTTCTAAAGGCTCTGCCAGTTCCTCCAATCACCGTTCGCCCATCCATTACTTTGGATAGCGGTGACCGTTCAGAAGACGATTTAACGCACAAGTTAGTCGATGTATTGAGAATCAATCAACGTCTAAGAGAGAACCGTGATACTGGTGCTCCGCAACTGATCGTTGAGGATTTGTGGGAACTTCTGCAATACCATATTACTACCTATTTCGATAACCAAACAGCAGGAATTCCTCCTGCACGTCATCGTTCAGGTCGTACATTGAAGACTCTAACACAACGTTTGAAGGGTAAAGAAGGACGATTCCGTTCTAACCTATCCGGTAAGCGTGTTAACTTCTGTGCACGTTCAGTTATCTCACCAGACCCATACCTCAGTGTTAACGAAGTTGGTGTCCCATTGGTAACCGCTAAGGAATTAACAGTTCCAATCCGTGTAACTACAAGAAACAAGGAGCAAATGCGACATATGATTCTTCGTGGACCTGATGTACACCCTGGTGTTAACTACATTATTCGTGGTGACGGTCGCCGTGTTCGTATCAATCAACGCAGCCGCCTAATGCAAGCTGGATACCGCTGTGGAAACCCAGAATGCCGTGAGAGCGGTGCAGAAAACACCCTGCGCCCTGACCTACATTCTGTACTTCATGCACCGAACTTCCTTCCAGGTCTAGTAATCCGCAAGGAAACCTCTCTTGGAATCGATGGTTCAATCGCTGAAGAGAAATTCGTGGTTGATGATGAAGCAACTATCGCAAACCTTCGTGGTGAAGATAGTGATGGACATCCTCTTGAAGATGATGACCCACGCGCAGTTCTTCACAACAGGTGGAAGTGGGAACTAGCACAATCAGATAAGGTACATCCGGAACCAATTCCAGATCACCTAAACATCTCTTGTCCACATTGTGGAAGTCCTGAAGATGAATGGGGAGACCGAACCTTTGTTGAAGATCGTTTGTCAACCGTCGATAGAAACGGCAACCCGAAGCCTGGTCTTTTGGTTGAACGTCACTTAGTAGATGGGGATGTAGTAATCTTCAACCGTCAACCTTCACTTCACAGAATGTCTATGATGGTACACGAAGTTCGTGTAATGGAAGGTCGTACTTTCCGTTTCAACTTAGCGGTTTGTACACCATATAACGCTGATTTCGATGGTGACGAAATGAATTTGCATATTATCCAATCTGAAGAGGCTCGTGCAGAAGCTAATATTTTGATGAGAGTACAAGAGCACATCCTAACACCTCGTTATGGTGGAGCGGTTATCGGTGGAATACACGATCACATCTCCGGTGCTTATCTTTTGACACGCCCAGGAACCCTTATTTCCTTTAAGCATGGACTTGAGATGCTTGGTAATATTGACTGGACAGGGGAACTACCTGAAATTGTTAAGGATGAAAATGGTAATGATTGTTTCCGTGGAACGGATCTCATATCATTGATTATTCCAGACGATATCAATATTCGATTCCGCAGCCGTTCTAATGACGATGTTGTAGTCAAAGATGGACAGGTTACAGGAACTCTTGACAAGCGTGCTATCGGTGCTGAAGACGGACGTCTACTGGACCAGATCGTTCAGACCAAAGGACCTGAATTAGGTGCTAAGTTCTTGGACGAATTCACACGATTGACAATTGCAGCTTGTACATCTCTCGGATTTACAACAGGTATAGATGATGAAGATTTGAGTGCTGAGGCATTAAGCGGTATTGAACAAGCGAATGAAGATGCACGTCAATTAGTCAACGCAGAACTTGAAAAGTTCGGTAAGGATGGAAAGCATTACGAAACCAGACCTGGTCGTACAACTCGTGAAACTCTAGAAGAGAATATCATGGTTATGTTGGATGAAGGTAAGCAAACAGCTGGAGATATTGCTAAGGATGAGTTAAACCAATCCGGTTCTACAAATGCTGCGGTTAACATGGCTATTTCTGGTGCTCGTGGTTCTATGGACAACTTGACAATGATGGCAGGTTCTATCGGTCAAGCAAAGGTTCGTGGTAAGCGTCTAGAACGTGGATACCTAGACCGTGTTCTTCCTCACTTCCAACGTGGAGGTCGAGGTGCTAGTGAAAGAGGTTTCATCGATTCTTCTTTCAAGCGTGGATTAAGGCCAACGGAGTTTTTCATGCTCTCTGTTTCCGGTCGAGAATCACTGGTAGATACAGCGGTTCGTACATCTAAGTCTGGATATATGCAACGCCGTTTGATTAACGCAATGGATGACTTGAAGGTTACCAGCGATAATATGTTCTCTGTGCGTAATACTGCAAATCGTATTATTCAATTTTCATATGGTGAAGATGGTATTGACCCTTCAAGAGGTGTTCACGGCTCTGCGTTCAACATCGATGTAATTGTTGATGATGCACTTGGAACTGAAGGAAAAACTCTTGTCGAGAGAGAGTCCTTTGAACATGAAGTAGCAGAAGACGATCTTGGTGCATGGGAAGATGCATCTGAGTATGATGGAGGTGAGAGCTGATGGTAGTAAAGAGTGCAACCAAGAAGAAGTTAATGGATTTGGGTATTGCAGATAACTATGCACATACTCTGGCAGATGACAGGAAATGGGACGATGTCAAAATTTTGACAGCGCAACAAATTGCTCAAATCTGTGAAACCGATTCTGAAACTGGCGACACAATTCATGGTATCATTATTGGTGCGACCAAGAAGGGACAAGACCAAGGTAGCGAATCAACCGGTCCTGTAACAAATGTCAAACTGAAGAAGGCTAAGAAACGCTCTACAATTAAGATAGCTGCTGACTTAGAAACTTATGATAGTGCTAAAAAATTGCTTTCATTGGAAGATACATTGTCCGATGACCCAGTCTTCAAGGCCTTGATTGTTGCTGTTGAAGCAGCAGGCAGTGATCGTTTTAATGACCGAATTATTCATGACTTAACACAAGCAGTTCATGATAGAGGAATGAATAAGCTAACTAAGCCGCAGGCAAAGAAAGTAATTGAAGGCTCTATTATAGCACTTGAGCGAGCAAGTATTGACCCTTATGAAGCAGCAGGTATTATTACAGCGCAATCAATTGGTGAACCGGGTACTCAGATGACTCTGCGTACTTTCCACTATGCGGGAGTTGCGACAATTAACGTTACAATGGGTCTTCCACGTATTATTGAAGTGGTCGATGCACGAAAGGTTCCACAAACACCAACAATGACAATTCGTTTAGCAGGGGATAAGAAACACTCCGCTGAAGAAGCGAAGAAGTTAGCTGCTGGTATTGAAGTAACTACGACTGTAAACATTGCTTCTCTTGAAACAGATGTTGCTCAAAGAAGATTAGTTTTGAAATTGAATAAGGGAATGCTCAAGCAAAAGGGCATGACTGAATTGGAAGTTAAGGATAAACTAGAACGAGCTACAAGGCTTTATGTTCAAGCGGATAAGGAAAAGAAACCTTCCACTTTAACATTGATTCCTGGAATTCATAGTGCAGAAGATTTAGCAGAACTTGCTGATAACCCGCCATCCTATACAATGCTCCTTCAATTAGAAGAGAAGATTAGAGATATGCGTTTGAAGGGAATACCTAATGTCCTTCGTGCAAATGTACAATTGGATGACAAAACTGGTGAGTATTATCTTTCTACAATCGGTTCAAACCTGCAACGTGTAAGCGAACTAGAAACTATAGATCGCTCCCGTACCTATACCAATAACATTCTTGAAGTTTACAATTATCTTGGTATTGAAGCGGCTCGACAAGCAATTATTAACGAATTGCAAGACACTCTTGACGGAGCTCGTCTTGAAGTCGATGTACGTCACTTATTGATGGTTGCAGATGTAATGACTTCTGAAGGTGAAGTCCGTGCTATTGGTCGTCATGGTGTATCCGGTTCAAAGCACAGTATTCTTGCTCGTGCTGCGTTCGAAGTTACTGTTAACCACTTGCTCAAGGCGGGTATTATCGGTGAGAAGGATTACCTCACTGGTGTTGCAGAAAACATCATCGTAGGTCAACCAATTTCACTTGGTACTGGTAGTGTAGAACTGTTCTACATCCCTGAATGAATTTCCACCCCCTGAGAAACAAATGTGGAGAATGGAGGAATAATAAAATGGATCTAAGCCGACAATTAAAAAACGCAAATACAACTGGAAAACTACTATTTGGACAACGTCAAACTATTGACGCTTGTACACGTGGTGAAGCAAAGTTGATAATTCTTGCAGCAAACTGCCCGACTGAATATATTGATGCTCTTCAAGCATCCCATCCAGAGGTTACCAAGTTCCAAACACCACAGGTGAACCGTGAACTTGGTGTTGCTTGTGGTAAGCCTTTTTCAGTTTCAACCATATGTGTTGTAGATGCAGGCGATAGCAGTTTGTTAACACTCGATGATAACATCGAATGAGCAATATTTGCCGATTACTTTCAATATTATTAGCGAAAGCAAGGCAAACTATTGATGCAAGGATTGATGGCCTATTGGCATGACCGTTATCTATGCGCAGTCTATCTCAGAGTGTAATTGCCCGCAGTATAATTGTAATTCTATTATTTTCAGTACTGACTCCAATCTTATTGTATGATGAGAGAATTGTCGAACAAGAATCGGAGGAATTAGAAGAAATCAATTTATTGTCCGCCTCTGGCCGGGCAAAGACAAATCATCACTTGACCAGTGCAGGTAGTACTGGTTTCGAATATGCTTCGGTTATGGCAGGTTTTGATGATGGTAATATCATTGGGGGAGAGTTTGGTAATTCTGCAACATTTGGTCAAACCACTATCAGCCCTACTAGTCCATATCACGCATCTTGTGTCCAAATATTAAGTAAATACTGTGAATTTTTCTTAGCTTCAGTTTCAGATACAGGTAGTTGGAATTGGGTCGCTACAGGAGACCACGCAAATGGATATTCATTCGTTGCAGATGTGGGTGCTGGAATGGCTGGTGAGGCTATAATCGGCGGGTCGTTTTCTGGTTCAGTGCAATTTGGAATCCAAACAATAACCAGTCAAGTAGGCGAAGGGTATCTTGCAAAAACGGATCCATTTGGAAACTTTGAATGGGCTCATTCTCACGTTACAACAGGAACAAATAACAATACAAGCACTGTTGATGCAGTTGAATTCGATATGAATGGAAATATTGTTATTGCTGGTTCATTTAATGGTAATACGGATTTCGGAGGAACGATTATCAATGCAGTTTCCCCAACTCTTTACGTGGCAAAATATGACAGTAACAATGGACAATTGATTTGGGTCATTAGTGGCGGTAGTGGAAATACAGGAGTTTTAGATTTACATGTTTCAATGAGCAATCAGATAACCTTGGCTGGAATCAATCAAAATGCAATTACATTCGGTCAACAATTATATGTAAATGCAGGACTCGCTGATTCGTTTATCTTAGAACTCGATACTAATGGGGCAGTAGTTGCGTTGGACGGATATGGCGTGCCAAATGAGGTAGTAATTGTTACTGGTATTGCAGAAGATATGAGTGGTGATATGTACTATGTCGGTGGATTTGGTGGTACTCTCCAAGGTCAAGGCTGGTCGCTTTCTGCGAGTCATGGAAATAGAGATGCTTTCTTAATAATGGATTCAGCAAGCGGTAATGGTTGGGCTACATCTGGAGGAAGTTCGAATAATGATTCATTCTCCGGTGTCGCTTTATTATCCACTGGAGATATTGTTGTTTCTGCAACAATTAGCAGTTCTTTCACAGCGGGTAGCAATACTGTATCCCCAACAGGTAATAGTGATATTTTAGTAGGTGGATTAGACTCTACTGGTGCTTGGGCATGGCTAGATACTTCTGGAAGTTCAGCGGATGAAGTTTCAAGCGGAATCAGCGTCAATATTTCTGGTATCGCTACTGTTGGTGGAGGATTTTCCGGTACCGTGACAAAAGGAACCCATTCAGTGACTTCAGCGGGGAATTATGATGTATTCCTTTGGGCATTTGACCCAGCAACAAAGCAAGATATGGATAATGATGGAATTCCTGATGTCAATGACAATTGTCCTTCTGATTCTAACCCTATACAAGCAAATACTGATTTTGATAGTGAAGGGGATGCATGCGATTCAGATGATGATAATGATGGTTTAACCGATAACTTCCCTGATAATTGTCCCCGAGGTGGCGAATATAATTGGACTAGCACTCAAGACACTACCAACCCATCCGCTTCAACCGATTGGGATAATGATGGATGTAAGGATGATACTGAGGATTTAGATGACGATAATGATCTCATCGAAGATACAAATGACTTGTGCCCATGGACTGAATATAATCCACCTAGACCTACTTGGATTTCTGATCAAGCAACAGATGTAGATGGTGATGGCTGCCGTGACAGTGATGAAGACTCAGATGACGATGCTGACTCAGTTGACGACGTATTGGATGACTGTCCAACTGTGGCAGGTAACTCAACGCTGGGTGAACAAGGCTGTATCGACCAAGATGGTGACGGCTGGTCAGACTTATTCGATGACTGTCCTACACAAGCAGGTAACTCTACGTTAGGTGGAAAGAATGCTTGTTTGGATACGGATGCAGATGGTTGGGCTGATATCGATGACGCCTTCCCTAGTGAAATATCTCAATGGGATGATACAGATGGAGATGGATTTGGAGATAACTCACAAGGTGTATCCGCAGATGATTGCCCTAGTATGTCGGGAACTTCAACTGAAGACCGCTTAGGCTGCTTTGATGCAGATGAAGATGGATATTCAGATGTAGACTCATCTTGGACTACTGAAGACGGTGCAGATGCATTTTCCAATGACCCAGCCCAATGGTCGGATTATGATGAAGATGGATTTGGTGATAACTGGGCAAATATGAGTTGGGATGATAGAAACCCATCTTGGCCTGGTCAATATCATGCAGATGCAACTGGACAGGATTATTGCCCAATTCTTCCGGGAACTTCAACTGAAGGAGGATTCCTTGGTTGCCAAGATTCAGATGATGATGGTTGGTACGATGCAATTGATGACCTACCACAAGAGATCACACAATGGATTGATTCCGACGGTGATGGATTTGGAGAAAACTCTGCTGGTGAACAAGCAGATGCTTGTCCTTCCGAATTTGGAAATTCAACTGTAGACCGCTTTGGATGCATAGATTCAGATGGAGATGGACGTTCAGACCCTAACTTTGATTGGAGTCCAGAAGAGGGTGCAGATGCAGTAGTTTTCGTAAATGACCCAACCCAATGGGCAGATGCTGATGGTGATGGCTTTGGTGATAATCTAAATGGATTAAATCCAGACGATTGCCCTACAAGCAATTGGAAGCTAGTAGGTAAGTCCTCGATTGACCGATTAGGTTGCCCTGATTCAGATGATGATGGATTCTCTAACCCAGATGCCGATTGGACTATTGAGATGGGGGCCGATGAATGTCCGGATGTCGAGGGTAATTCATCTAATGACAGAACTGGCTGCTATGATGCAGATGGTGATGGCTGGTCAAACCCGAGTGTCGGTTGGACTATTGAAATGGGTGCAGATGCATACCCAGATGATGCCAATCGTTGGGTAAAGGATGCCTCTACTGATGCAAGTTCGGCATTCGCAATTTCAACAGGCGCCATCGCAGGTGGAATCTCTGTGGTACTGATAATCATTGGTGCAATCGCATTTGTTATGCTCAGAAGTAAGCCTGAAGAAGGTCAAGACAAATCTTGGACAGCAGCCTCGCCTATGCCTACAATGCCTAATATGGGTGCTCAGCCAGTTGCACAGCAGTATGCAGCACCGGTTGCTATGCCTACAATGCCCAATATGAGTGCTCAGCCAGTTGCACAACAGTATGTTGCACCTGTTGCTATAGCGCCAGCAGTAGTTGCTCAACCAGTTGCACAACCAGATACGGCTCGTGATTACTACAATGGCTTAGTCGCTCAAGGATATCCATCTGCTGATGCAATGGCATATACAAGGCAGTATTATCCTGAATTCCAGGCTTGATGCTTTCTTCATTAGCGTCTAATCAACCAATTAATTTTGGTAATCACTAATGCTCTAGGTTGTATCAGAATAATCATTATGACTTTTCAGTTTGCTGGAATTTCTAATTGTTTGGAATGATATGATGAATTAAGCGCTTGAGTGTAATTGGCAATTTTGTAAGGTCATAATATCATTTACTTAGTCGATTTTATCTAACACCACTCTACAAATAGTGGGGATTATTTACTCTTTGTCCGGAATTGCCTTTTTATCAAATGAGGTGTTGTGGTGATTTGAGGGAACATATTTGGATGAAGCGACACTAATATTGTATGTCATCCTCTATGTGCTATTACCACTTTGGGGAATCGCTAGTATGCTTGATTGGTGGTGCCATAAGCAAACTTCGATTGAATCCACCTCTGGTTTGCGTGAAGCCAGTATCCATTGTCTGATGGGCTTTCAAATTGGCGTCCCCTTAGTCCTATCACTTGTCTTTGAAGTCAATGTTCTAATTTTGATTCTGTGTTTTGCAGCATTAATCGCTCACGAAATTATTGCACATTACGACGTCCATTATACCACTGGCAAAAGAGAGATCAGTATCTGGGAAGTACATGCTCACAATTATTTGTCGACATTGCCGTTTTTCTTAATCCTCATGATAATTATTCGGAAGTGGGAAGTATTCATTGATCTCATTAGTTTTGATTGGGCTGGAGGTTTTATTCTAGAATGGAGGAAGGAACCACTTGGAGCTACAGGAAATTATGCTGCAATGTATATTTTTGTAATGTCTATTCTGGTTGTTCTCCCTTATTTCCAAGAGTGGTGGCGCTGTTGGAATTATCAGCGCACTCAGGACAATGAGGTTGTTGAATGAGTGTTTACATTACCAGTACAGGGCGCTTCTTGCCAGGCCCGGCTATTTCTACGGAACAGGTCGAAAATGTACTCGGTGCGGTACATGGGAAACCATCTTTACTTCGCGTTCAAATCCAAAAAGCAAATAATATCCAAACCCGACACTATGCTATTGATGAACAGCAGCAAACAACGCATAGTAATACGGAAATGGCCACTAATGCAGCCGAACAATGCCTTGACCGCGCTTTCATAGCCCGAGATAAAGTCGGAATGTTAGCAGTTGCCTCAACCCAAGGAGACCTACCTGCCCCTGGAATGGCCAGTATGGTACAAGCCGAATTGGGCTTAGCCGAAATAGAAATTCTCACCACTCACGGAATTTGTTCTTCCTCAATTATGGCGCTGAAGGCTGCTTGGAATAGTTTGCGACTCGAAGAACACGAAGCCGCACTGGTAGTATCGAGTGAATTGGCAAGTCGCCTTCTCAAAAAGCAACGTTATGAGGCTGCGACTAATTCCACCTTTGCTGAGAAGAGAATTGATTTCAATACAGAATTTCTTCGTTGGATGCTTTCAGATGGTGCCGGTGCCCTATTATTACAAAATAAACCTGCACCAAAGGGAATCAGTTTACGCATTGATTGGGTTCGTGGATTCTCACACGCCCATGCCTTTCCGACCTGTATGAGCGTGGGGTCTGCTGGGCGTGTTGAAGACCAACGCACTTGGCAAGATTACGAAACCTATGCAGAAGCAGAAAAAGCAGGCGCCTTGTTATTGCGCCAAGATGTGCGGTTATTGGATAACATCCTACGAATGGGCGTTGATGGATACTTACGGCTGGTAGAGGAAGGGGTTTCGAAACCCTTGGAAGTGAATCATTTCCTTTGCCATTATTCGAGCCATCACTTCCGAAATAAAATCTTAGATTTACTTGACGCGGCTGGTGTGGGGATTCCTGAAGAACGCTGGTGGACTAATCTCTATACGCGGGGAAACACTGGTGCAGCTTCGCTATTTATCATGCTTGATGAGTTTCTCCGAACCGATGAAGTAGAAATTAAAAATGGAGAAAAAGTTCTATGCTTTGTTCCTGAAAGTGGGCGCTTTAACACGACCTACATGCAACTGACGGTGGTGAAATAATGAGCGATGGAGAAATAAAAATAGAAGGTGGAGAAGATGCGATACCAGAACATCAAGAGACTAGTGGCATTGACTTAAATCCAAATGCGCAGGTTTGTCTTCAGCATCTATTACGTGTTTGGCTTGGCTTCGAACGTGACCTCTCAACAGTTCCATTGTTACGGCGAATAGATCTTGGGACCTATACCATTGAAGATCACCTCTGCTTGTTGCGAAACTTGCGTCAACAAGTCATAGAAGGGTCGCGATGGATTACCCGTGCCGCTAGTAGTTTTGACCGTAATCACGCTGAAATAAGGTCAATCATTATTTCCCATGCCGTGGATGAACATCGTGATTATGAACTATTGGAGATGGATTATGTCGCTTCAGGTGGGAAAGTTGAGGACATACAAGGGATGGAGCGAAATATCGGAACTGAGGCCTTGCATGGTTATTTGATGTATCGCTCTTCACGCCCTAACCCGATAGACTTGCTTGGAGCAATGTGGATAATTGAAGGCCTTGGGGAGAAAATGGCCCGTTCTTGGGCTGAACGAATTCAACAGTTAACCGGCTTGTCCGAACAATCTACGAACTTTATGACCTATCACGGGAAGAACGACGCAGATCACATGTTGCGGTTCTACGCCATGCTTGATGAGGTGTGTGTCGACCAAGCCGCTACCGCATCGATTGTCAAAGCATCTAAGGTAGTCGCGAGGCTCTACAGATTACAACTGGAGGAAGTGTGACATGGAAACTAATGAACAACCCTTAACTCGAAAAGAACGACGTTCACAACGAAAGCGAGCAAAGATTATGGCTGCTAATCATGGGCGAATGCCTGCCAGCCTGAGTGACGCCTTGGTCGGTGATGACAGCCTTCCACTCGATGCAGCAGCGAAGGAATATTGGGTCAAGGATTTACAAAATCCCCTGCGAATAATTGTCTTGCCTACACTTCGAATGATGCTCACTATAACCTTGCACATCACCTATTACTTGAAACGCCTAATTCCAATTCAGTGGAAAGCTCACGGTTTTTTACAATGGCAAATTTGCTTTTTCATGAAATATTTCGTTCGCCCGGAAGCCAATATTTTGATACTCAGACATTTTCAAGCAGAGAGCAATCTTCTTAATTTCGTGATTGATAATTCAGGAAAAGACAATGTTGAGCCAGTTCTAATCTATCCGAAAATGATTCGTGATTTGATGGTTCAAACATTTGTTCACCACGACCAAGGGGTCTTGATGACAATGCGAGATTTGGAACAACCTGACCGTACACAATGGCCAATAGAGAAAGGTGACCTTACATGGACCAATTGGAAACCCGTGCGTGTTGATTACAGTATGAACCGGAAGAAATGGACCCAATTCCTCGATTTTGAAACAGCCCATGAATTGTTCAAAACTTCGTTTTGCTTCTGGTTGACCTCAAAGGAGTATGAGGCGGCAATCAATTCGTTCCAATTTGACCACTCCGTCGGCCTGCTGATAGACGATATTGTTGGCGCTGCCCATTTTGCAGATATCGCCTATAACAGATTCCCGATGATCATCGTTGGTCCAAGTGGACTTTCCTATCGGTTCTTGATGCACGGTTTCTTTGTGGAACATGTACACGCTCATTTGGAAAAGATGCGAGCATCGGTTGGATTGGAGAATTGAGCATGCTACTTCGACGAGCGGATTTGCTTTCGCTCACATACATGCTGGTTTACCCCGGATTGATTTGGTGGCAATGGGTAAATGGAATACAATGGCCTCTTTATTTGATAATGCTTTTACTATCCGTCGGATTATCTGTCGTTCAACACAACCATACCCACTTGAGAATGTGGTCATGGGGTCCGTTGAATAGATTCACAGACTTATGTTTGAGCATTCTTCAAGCAACACCATCTTTCGTTTTCTTTCCCTCTCATATCGGAAATCACCACCGCTACAAGCACGGGCCGGAAGATGAAACTAGAACCTACCGATTTGGTGGACATCATAACAACATCATCGGATATATTTTACATCCATTTCAAGCCCTTTCAGTACTGCCAAAAACATTGACCGGTTATGTCAAAAAACGAGCCTCTATTGGTGATTACTGGCCATTGATAGAACTATGTTTAATCGCTGTAGTGTCAATCGGTTTGGCAAAAATAGATTTGTGGTTATGGTGCACTTTGGTATTCTTACCACAGATGCATGGTTTGCATTGGCTTCTGGGTGCAAATTACCTGCAACATGCGGGGGCAGAACCAGGTACTGGTCCCGATGCTGCAACTGATGGAAGTCTTGCGTTCTCACGTAATTTTACAGGATGGGTGAATTATGTTTGGTTCAATATTGGTTATCATACCGCGCATCACGAAAACGGACGTACTCATTGGAGTGATCTTGCCAAATCACACAAAGAGTTTGTCGATAGGGTGCCTAAAAGGTTGATAGAAAACAGCCTTTCTTGGTATATGATTCGAAAGTTAGTTTTCCGTAGGTCCTAAGCAACAACCGGTTTTGATAGAACTCATCGAAAAATCCCTAATTCTGGTGCTGCAGGAACATCTGCATATGGTGCTGGTAATTTGAAATTAGGAGGAAGTGGTGGCAAAGTTGGTGGTCGCTTACGTTGAAGGAGAAGAACTCCTAATAGAGTAGCGATAAGGATGCTAAAACCAATAATGACCAATGAAGTACTTGTCAGTGGAATAGAGAACCCTTCATTCTCTTCAGGAAGTTGAACATTGTAAACTATAGACCAGTTGGCAGAAATCGATTCCCTTCCGTCATCAAGGAAAAGTATAATCTCATAAGGCTGACTTAAACCAGATTTCTTGCATAGTTCAATTGTCAAGGAGTCATTACCGATGGCGCAATCTCGTGTAGTTTCAAACAATGACATATTTGTACTGATGATTTGTCCGTTTCGCCACCAAGTGATACTGAGATTCAAGTGCGTCATCTGTTCCTCGCTTAGGTTTAGATCGATTGAAAGGTATAATTCATCGGTTGAAGCATTGAGGAGAAGACTTTGGTTGCTTGGATTTTGCATTAGGTGGTTCAATCTGTTGACGCCCTCATCGATGAATCCGTCACAATCATCATCTAATCCATTCCAGCGCTCTGGTTTATCAGGAGCAATATTTGAATCGTTATCATCACAATCATTGAACCATCGATAACCGTCGCTATCATTATCCAAATCAGCAACCAGTGGATTGGTCATCGTCACCATTACCTCTACTCCATCATCTAATCCATCTCCATCTGAATCGGCATCGTAAGGGTTGGTGCTAAGATTTGTGAATTCCTCATAATCCAGTAAGTCATCACCATCAGCATCGGTGAAGTAGAATGTTTCATCTATCAACTGATTACAATTATTATCAACTCCATCAAGTGTTTCATCAATGGATGGATTGCGCGATGAATTGTTATCATCGCAATCTTGGAACCAGTAATAGCCGTCAGCATCAGTATCATTATCAGCAATTAATGGGTTTGTGAGATGAATGAATATCTCTGCATCATCTCGTAAATAATCGCCATCGGTGTCATAGAGGATGATGCTAGTTCCGTAAACATGGTATTCCATGTAATCGGACAAAGTATCACCATCTGTATCGGATTGGTTGAATCCTTCATCCCATTGACCATTGCAATTATCGTCCAATCCGTTCAAGAGTTCTGTGGCCCCTGGATAAATAAGAGGATTGGTATCATTGCAATCATCGAACCAGTAAAAACCGTCTTGGTCGTTATTTGGGTCATAGACCAAAGGGTCACTTTGGTATTGATATACTTCTTCACCATCTTCCAATAAATCCCCATCAGTGTCCCTTACAAGTGGGTTTGTACCATTGACCAAGACTTCTACACCATCATCTAGGCCATCCCCATCAGTATCTTTCACAAGTGGATTTGTACCATTGACCAATACCTCTACACCATCGGAAAGAAGGTCATCATCTGAATCTGAATCTAAAGGGTCTGTGAGGTTAACGAGAACTTCAATACCGTCGCTTAACCCATCACCATCGCTATCTTCGCTATTTGGGTTAGTAGAGGAGTTCATTACTTCATAACCATCGGAAAGAAGGTCATCATCGCTGTCAGAGTCGTAAGGATCGGTCATGTAGACATCCGTCTCATTTCTGTCAGAGAGTAAATCTCCATCTGAGTCGATGTCTCGTTCAGTGCCATACAACACCAAGCCCCATTCATTCAAGGCGCCGACATCGCCGTTGCCTTGGTCTTCCAAACTCAAGGTCCATTGTCCACGACTCTCTTCACCCCAATGTTGAACGGTTGAAAAACGCCAGTCTGCATAATTATTATTGGCATCTTCGTGCTTTTCTGAGAGAACACTTTGCATGCCTGAAGGAGAGGTAAGAATTATTTCCAAATCACCTCTAAAAGTATGATCAATATCAACAAAAATATCGATGTTTTCTAGGTGAAGTGGTTTTGTGATGTTGACTGATACGTTGACTGGCGAGCCAGAATTATCAGGGATGTCGAGGTTAACGGTTTGCATTCCAGATGAAGCATTGGCTTCCGCATCAACAGTTGTCCATTGCGCTGCAAGTGCTACTGCTGCAGATGCATCGACCACACCGAACCCATACTTGTGACTGACTAGATGCCCATTTCCATTTGTGGTCCATGAGGAATCACTTGCATCATTTTTACGAGATGTTTCAACAAGCACATGTTGTACATCTCGCCACGAAAGATTAGGATTGGCTTCAAGCATTAGTGCAATCACACCGGATACGAGTGGAGTAGCCGATGATGTGCCACCAAATGTATCGGTGTAATCGTTGGATGTATAGCCACCTGAACCCTCAATATCAGTTGTTGTGATCGCTTCTCCATCACCATTTGATGGTGCAGCCACAAGGATGTTTGCACCTGGTTCAGCGTAATACGATTGTTCACCTTTGTAGGTTACAGCAGTGACTGCGATTGTATAGCGGAGGTTAGCGTATCCGTCATAATTTGAATCATCGTCATTGGTCAAACCATTTCCAGCAGCCCATGTAATGATACTTCCCAATCCGCCACGCCCACTTTGAGCACCAGCTTCCATAGCAGCCAGCATCAATGGTTCTGGACCTTTCAATGTCATACCGTTATCACTAGGACCCCAAGAGTTTGAATAAATATCAATCGATTGCCGTTCATGACTCAATGCATTTGCTTCTCGGATATCAGTAGTACTGCATGAAATCAATTGTAATCCCGCTAGTCCTGCTTGGGGAGCTGCACCTGATACGCCTAAACTATTGTTGCCAACTGCAGCAGCGACACCCGCTGAGGCTGTTCCATGGGCATTTGAAGACGAAGGGGTCGGGTCATCATCATCGCCACAGAAATCGTAATCCAATGATGACTGATAGTAATCATCGAGGTCAGGATGATTCCAGTCCAATCCGTCATCAACGATTCCTATGACAACACCCGCTCCCTGGTAAGTATTCCATGCCCCGCTCAAATTAGCATCTTCACCTATTGTCCCACCTGATTGTCCAGTGTTTTCTAGGTGCCATTGGTCAGTGAACTTTGGGTCATTTGGTATCCAGCGTGGTAATTGCTGATATTCTAGTAATGGATAGGCAGCCTCAATGATTCCTTGTTGTTGCATTCCCTCAACGATGTATTTGCCATCAGTACCGAGATCCATCAGCCATGCGCCTTCGAGTTGTGGTAATTCTAAACCGACTGGAATACGGCCGATAGCGACCCATGAAGTTACGTTTGATAGGCTCTCATCTGAATATTGTGATAAATCACTAACTCGAGCGAGTGAAGATTGTACTGCTTGTGAATAAGTTGAAACAATAGAGTCATCATTGTTCAATGTTGCAGTAGAAATATTGGCATTAACTTGCGCCGAAAGTGTATTATTCTCATCTTGGAGGTCGCTTTGTAGAGGAAATATCGATAGACAAAGGAGCAGAACCAAGACGATTGCCTGCGACTTCATGTTTGGTCCTATTCAAGGTCCCTCATATTGCTAACGGTGGGATATGTAGGTATTTCACAATAATAAGGAAAAAAGAAAACAGAAGAAAACAATAAACAGCATAATTATTCTTGAAATATATTTTCCAAAATAATTCTAATCAGATACAAGGTTAGTTGAGATTATGTACACAACGGTATGCTTGTGTTCACCTATGGCTACAACGGGTCCCCATATGGATGAAAAGTAGATTCCATCACTCTGAATCTAAACAGGCAATGTCCATAAAATGATAATTAAAGCGAACCAAAGAAGCAAAATCGTTCCGAGGGTTTTGAGATTTTTTCTCCAATTACGAGTCGGATGTGATGTAGACCTATCCGCTCTCTGGTTTTCGAGAAATCTAAACACATTGTTGACGATCAAGAGAATGATAGAAAAGGCGAAGATGGCATACCCCCAAGCGAGCCAAATCAAAGCTTCCCAACCATTTGGTGCCAAATTTGGAAAAGATTCCAACAAGGGTGTGAAAATAATACTCGATGAAGAAAACAACAGAAATAAACCAAAATAGTTCAGGCCTCCGATATTGACTTTTCTCGGGCGTTCACTTTCATGCACATCATCACTCATGTATGGATTTTCATTCACATTGCAAATAAATGTATCACCGGCACTAGCCTCAATCTAGGTCTATCTTAGGGAGACTAAAGGTGTCATTCAATACACCCTTGGAAACAGATTTCGTGCACAGAAGGGTACTCTATGGGCCATATACATCGCTATCCATGAATACGACGTCATATCAATGGGGATACTTGTATGCGTAAACGCATATGACATTGGCGATGGTTCTGAACTCTAAACAGTGCGTTACTGATGTAGTAACTAATCATGTTAGAACTTCTAACAATCTGTCCTGTTCCGCAGCAATTCTAATCTCCATTGCGATACGTCGTCCACTGGACATTGGTTTTCTCCAAGTAGCATTTCCATATGGATGTCCAACACTTACGTGAACATTTGTTCCTCCACCTAAACGAGGTGCTACGTCATAGATGTAGTAATTCATATCCTTGTCAATACAGGTTTGTAAGCAGAACGGGCCAATGATTCCTGGATCATAATGTTCTTTGCTAGCCTTGATAAATTTCTCTCCAAGTTCAAAAGCAACCTCTAGTAATGATTCTCTAATGGTTGCTGTATTGTGTCCAACAACAGTCATTTCTGGAATTTGCTGATGAGCTGGCATAGTCATCTGCTGTGGGGCAGGAAGACGTACATGACCATCTAGTGAAGACTCAAAGCGCCAATCGACACCGAGTAACTCTAATCGCTCTCCTTCTTCAGCAAGTGGGCTGTAGAAGAAATTCAGATTGAACACTGGCCCGATAACATATCTCTCAATTCTAGCGCCATCTAGGGATTCTTGGTCAATAATTCCTTCAGCGATAAGGGTTTTAGATTTGTCTTGATATTCTTGGAATGATGCACAGGTGAAAAATCCTCTTTCCAATACCTTTTGAGCATGGTGTAGTTTTACTATTACTAGACAATCAATATCCTCTGGGTTTGCGATTGCTTCTGGATATGGCAATCCTGCTTTATCTAGAATCCAATAGTAATCTTGCTCTTCAGTTCTTTCTTCCATGCGCAGCATGTTTCTAGAACCAAATAGTGGTACGTGGAAGTTGTTTTCCACATCTTCGATAGAAGAATAGGAAGTAAAAGAACGATTTGGGATATAGATGACATTTCTCTTGCGCATTTCTGCTTGCATATCAGAGTTCATTACATCATTGAATGAAGGCATAACTATTGCCTTGTCCACCATTCCGCGAAAGACTCTTCCAGAAGGTGATCTGTGTGCCTTGAAGTAATTTGCATAAGTTTTGTGACGCCCTTCTTTACAGTATGCAACAGTAGGAAACCCTTCTTCAATCGCTCCATCACAGATGTCTAGAGCAGAATGAGATGCGGTCATACCTATGCGCAACTTCATTAGGTCATAATTCTCAACAAGTTCAGCGATATTGTCCTTTGATAACATGGCAAAGCCTCGTAATTATTCTCGTGTTGAATGGGGTCTTTGATGTGTTCGCTTCAAAAGTGATCAATCAAAACTCTGAAGTTGCATTAATTCCTCGGTAGTAAGTGTTTGACCGGACATTAATTTGCCCATCAAGTCTTGAACTTCAGCACGTGCAGTTGGCCTTTGTCCAGCACCTGCAGATGCACCACGCATTGCTCTTAGCATATCTTGTATGGAATGCAAACAGCGCAAAGATACGATGTAAAAGCGGTGAGCCTTATCAGCTTCCTTCTTTGAAGTTCTCAAACCACGGTGTGCAGTTTCAGCCAGTTCTCTTTGGCGGTCAACTTCATCATTCCACTGTAGCATCAATTCGTGAGCCTCTTGAGCAGCAGTTGCAGCCTTTTGTACTTCTTCGTGTGCAACTTCTTGTAGTGCCATTGCTTCGTGAACTGCAACGCTAGCCTCCTTTAAGTCACCATTGGAATCTTCAGATTTCTTCAATTTCTTGATCTCTGCATGAATCTCTTTCATTCTCTTCATTACCTTGGTCTCATTATTACCAGTGTGTTTTCCTTGCTCAAACTCAGTTTCTAGTCTGTTCAAATCCTTTCGCAATGAATGAACTGTTGGAGGTCTCTTTTCCCACTTACCCT
>Ga0307986_10000245_pt1 | contig 40638 bp, 40 predicted proteins | sample EllFjometageno82_FD_203170 | JGI IMG/M metagenome (GOLD analysis project Ga0307986, IMG submission 203170) | Marine microbial communities from Ellis Fjord, Antarctic Ocean - #82 | ecosystem: Environmental > Aquatic > Marine > Unclassified | place: Southern Ocean | collected 2014-10-09 | reverse complement strand
AAAAACATTTTTATTATCAATAAACCCATCTATTGCTGAGCGTAAAACAGACTTACTATATTTGTTGGCTATTACTATATCATTGTTTGTAAATGTAAAATTTAGAGGAATAGGTGATACAGTAAAAATAATTTTTTTATTACCGATATTGTTTATTATATTAATAATTTTCTGTATATAATTTGTAACCTCTTCAAAATTTAATTGTTTAAAATAGGCTAAATCATCAATTGATTTTTTAGTTAGAGCATCCCCATGAAGGCTATGCCAGGCGAAATTTTTAACCTTATTGATCCAGGTTTCGATTAGTCCAAGAGTAATGATTACAACATCAGCATTTTTCAGGCTATCATTTAATTTACTCAATACACTATCAACTTTTGAAATTGCCTGATCTAAGCTTGCTGTATTAAGTCTTGCTTTGATAAATAAACACCACAAATTATAATCATTCATCACATCATATTGCTTTAAAGATTGGTAATGATTACCCTCAAGATTTTTTGGTACTCTTATAAAGCTCTCTTCATTAAATATATTTTTGGTCTTGTTATTCATTAATGCATCTAGAACATCAAATAAGTTCATAGGAGTAAAAAATGTACCCCACGGATAACTTACATGCTTCATTTCATTGTTGTATTCTACATCACCAATATCAATATTTTCATTTTTTAAAACCCATCCCATTTCGTCTGCAAAACAGCTTCCCATCAAACAAACTTTAGTATTTTTATTTATCAAATCAATTTTAGGAAGCGTAGGTAAATAAATACCATTTGTAGTTTGGATTTTTTTCCACCTATTATTTATTTTCATATTAAAAATTAATATATTGATCGTTCTGTATTAGGTTAATTGTGCAATTTTTATATTTTTGCTTATAGCCATGTCTCTTGTAATTTTCAACCCATCCCCAATAAAATTAAATAAATTTGCCGTTATAACTCCTGAAATATATGTGTTTTTTAAGGCTGTAACAATATGCATCGGCTTTCCGGCACCACCCATTAATAATAATGGTTTTTCAGACATATTTGGTAAAGTTTTAATTATATCTAAATCATATCCATTACCCGTTCCATCTCTATCCATAGAATGTAAAATAATTTCACCAAATTTTTGTTTTTTTAATTTTTTCAAAAGACCATTCACTCCAACACTTTTTTTTTCAGTGCCGCAATTTAGAAATATATTGTTATTTCTTTTTTTATCATCATCATCATACTTATAATCTATCATTAATGAAATTGCTTGATTTCCATAATTTTCAGACACTTCATTAATTAAATCTATGTTTTGTGATTCTGTATTGATTAAAATTTTATCTGCTCCATTATCAAAACAATTTTTTACATCGCGAATATTTCTTATGCCACCACCAATGATTATTGGTGCAAAAATTTTTTTTCTAATTGATCCAACATCACTATAAAATTTTTTTATCTCTTCTTTATTGGGGTTTTGGGTGACTAAAATAAAAGCTAATTCATCTATATATTGGCATGTTTCATGAAAGCTATAGTTTTTTTCAAGCCAATTCAAATCTCCTACTTTTTGTAATCTAAAGTTTCTACTTAAGTAAAAAAAACCCTGACTATACAAAAGTGCAAATATTATTCTCTTATTTATCATTTAAAATTTAAAAAATTATTTAAAAAATCTAAGCCCTTTTTATGGCTTTTTTCGGGGTGAAACTGAGCACCACAAATATTGTTTTTTTCAACATAGGATACAAATGTTTCACCATATTTTGATTTGCAGAAATTGATATCTTTAGAAACATTTTTAATTCTATAAGAATGAATAAAATAAAAAAAAGAGTTGTTTGGTATATTTTTCCAAATTCTTCCATTTTTATGTTCAACTTTTGAAAAACCGATATTTGGTAAAGGAAGTTTTTTTTTATCAAATTTAAAAAGTTTGAATTTTCCACTCATAAGTCCAAGTCCTTTCTCTTTATCTCCTTCTTCACTACTATCAAATAATAATTGCATACCCACACATATTCCCAAAATATGATTTCCAATATCTTTATTGATGTTTAAATAATCTTTAAAACCTAATGTTTTAAGATTCCTTGCTAAGTTACCAAATGAACCAACACCTGGAAGTATTATATGGGAAAAATTTTTATTTCTTGGGGGTTTGTCTAAAATAACAGTTTTATAATTTAAATGTTCAAGAGCGTTTATTAAGGAGGCTAAATTCCCTGCTCCATAATTTATTATAGCGACTTCTTTCACTTAATCATCAATTTTAAATTTAGGTTTCCAGATATTATTTGTTTTTGTAAAAAGTTTTTTATTAGCCCATTTATCAATATTTTTAAAGAAAGCTGATTCAGTTAAATTAAAATATTTTAGATAATTATCAACATGCTCTTCGGGAAAAATACCATCATATATCTTTACCAAATTTTTAGCTTGCGAACGTGACATTGATCCTCTACGTATCTCAATTCCAGCATCTTGAGTTGCTCTTCCAAAACCAAACTTTATATACATTAAATAATAATGTAATGAGATCAAAGCCTGGTCATTTTGAGCAAAATTTGTAAATGTTCCAGAATTATTTGAAGAAGCTTCTTGAAGATCCCAATTTTTTTTTGCAACCAAATAATTATTATATGGATCCCATTTTTCAAAATAACCGTAATGGGTCAAGTCAATTTTACTTGTATTTTTTTTTGGAAACTTAAACCAATATAGATCTTTATCTTTTAATTTGGATTTTTTTATAGAGTCGTCATATGTATCATTTAAAAATACTTTTTTTTGATGCTTTATATTATAAATTGGATTGTATTTGTATTGTGTTGTTCCTCCATACTCAACCTCTCCATCTTCTCCATACATGATAAGGTTTATGTTAAGTAGACTTGCAATTATCACTGGAGCAGTATGCACAGCTGTCATCCAACCAAAATAACCTTGACCATAATTGATAAAACCAATTTTATCCAAAACTGCCATAGCTTTTAAATTTGGTGTTACATGAATATGATCTACGCCTTTTTCTAAAAAGTTTATTAGATTAGTTTTCCCTATATCAAGTTCCAACGGTGGTCTGACAGTTACACACAAAGGTTTTAGATTATATTTATTTATTAATCGATCCGTAACATAGCTTCCATCTTTTCCACCACTTACAGGTATTACACAGTCATAACTAGATTTATTTTTATGTTTTTTTAGTAATTTCTTTAATTCCTTTTCCCTACTTGACCAGTTAAGATTAACTTTTTCTTTAGACCACACACATGCATTGCAACTACCATTCTTATTAAAAGAAATTCTAGGTCTCGTCGACATATTTAGGCATGTTTTACACCAAAAGATATTGTTCATATTAGTATTTTAGCTTTACTGTTCAATAATTGAACTATATATATATAATTTAATTAATTTAACAACATTTAAGTTATATGGGCTATAAAAAGATATTAGTTACTGGTGCAGATGGCTTTATAGGGTCTCATTTAGTAGAAAAACTAATTGGTTTAGGTTTTAGCGTAAAAGCTTTTGTTAATTATAATTTTCAAAACCATTGGGGTTGGCTAGATCATGTTGATGAAAAAATAAAAAAAGAAGTAGAGGTTGTATCAGGCGATATTAGAGATCCAGACTGTATAAAAACTGTTATAGATAAATGTGATTATGTTTTTAATTTAGCTGCACTTATAGGGATACCCTATTCTTATAGAGCACCTAAAAGCTACATAGATACCAATCTAATTGGTTTACTCAATCTAATGAATGCTGTGAAAGAAAAAAATAACACAAGGATTATTCACACATCAACTAGCGAAGTATATGGTACAGCATCCTTTGTGCCTATGACAGAGGAGCATCCTCTAAATGCTCAATCTCCATATGCTGCAAGCAAAATAGCAGCAGATCAATTAGCAATTTCTTTTTTTAAATCTTTTAATCTGCCAATTTCAATTATCAGACCATTTAATACATATGGTCCAAGGCAATCGCTTAGAGCAATAATACCAACAATTATTACTCAATTTCTTGATCAAAAGATTAAAAAAATTAAGGTAGGAAACATAAATGTTACAAGAGATTTTAATTATATTTCAGATACTGTTAATGGATTTATTTCAACCATTAATAATGAAAAAATTATTGGGGAAACTATCAATATTGGAAATAATTATGAAATTTCAATTAAAGAAATCTTAGAAATAATTAGAAAGCAGGTTAACTCAAATAAAGAAATTAGAATAGATAAGCCAAGAATTAGAGCTCATAGTACGGAGGTGAAAAGACTATATTCGTCAAATAAAAAAGCAAAAAAACTTCTCAAATGGGAACCAAAATTTAAAAATAGGGCTGGAATTGAAAAGGGAATTAAAATTGCAATTGAATGGTATAAAGACCCAGTAAATATGAGTAAATTTAAAACAGATATTTATAATATTTAAATCTTATTGATGAAATGTAATGAGATAATAATCTTAACATCATTTACAAGTTTAGATGCTTATTACAATGCAAATAAAAATTTTCTAAATTTATTATCAAATGAGTTTAACAATATATATATTGTAAATTATGAAAATTTAAAAATTTTTTATAAAAATAAAAAATTTAAAAAAAAATCGTTTTTAAAATTTCCAAAAAAAATTAATTTTATTAATCCTAAAAATTTCAAAGAATTAAACTATTTTATTCAAGGAAAAAAACCATTAATAATTAATAATATAAAAAGAAAATTTGAATTTTATAAATTGCTAAGGTTTATTAGCAAAAGAAAAATACCTCAAATTTTAATTGGCGATACAGGTAATATTCAAGCAAGCGTTTACTTTTGGCATGGAAATAATTTTAGATTAATTCTTAATTTTTTTACAACCCTCTTACCTAGGTGGATTTCTAGACTATTAGTATTCTTTAAAATTTTTTCTCCAATAGATATAAGGTTTACAAGTAATAGAAAACATTATGAGCACTTTATAAAAAAGTCAAAACAAAATTTTTTTATAAAATTCCCTTCATATTTTAAGAAATGGGTACTCGTTAAAAGTAGAATATTTGATTCCTTTGACAAAAAAAGTGTAACAGCCTTAAGTGAAGAATATATTTTACTTTTAGATCAAGAGCCAGAATATAGAGAAATGAAAGAAGTAAGCATATTAGATAAAAATTTAATTAAAGAACATTATGAGAAAATGAATAGATTATTATTAAATCTATCAAAAACATTTAAAAAAGAAGTTATTATATCAATCCATCCCCTCTATGATTTAAAAAGAACATCAAGAAGATTTAAAAATTATAAAGTTGTAAGGATGCAAACAACAAACTATATAAAAAAATCTTTTTTAGTACTTTTTTTTGACTCTAGTGCAATTTTACCAGCTTTTATCTTAAAGAAAAAAATTATTTGTGTCCAAGCAGATCTTTTTAAGGGAAGAAGGTATAATTCTGATTTATATAAAGGTTATCTAGACCTAAAATCACTTAATATAAATGATGATTTAAAAATAAATAAAAATAAATTTATTAAAGATTTAAATAATAAGACCAAATATTACAAAAATTATTTAAATAATTATTCAGCATCAAATCTAGCTCAATCTGGATCTGAGAATATAATTAACCATATAAAAAGAAGATATTTTTGATTCTATCAAATATTTCAATTTTCTTTTAAGAAATAAGTTTACAAAATAGCTAAAATCTTTTACGTTCAATAATTGAACAGTTATGAAAAAAAATGATGATCAACTAAACTTGCTTCGAGAAGTAGATAAAAAACCAAATACTGCTCAAAGAGAGTTGGCGAAAAATTTAAATTTTAGTTTAGGTAAACTTAATTATTGCTTAAAGGCTCTTAAAAAAAAGGGTTATATTAAAATAAAAAATTTTACTCACAATAATAATAAATTAGTTTATAGATATCTTCTAACCCCCAAAGGAATAAATCAAAAAACTTCTCTATCACTTGAATTTATAAAAAGAAAAATGAGTGAATACGACGAGCTTAAAAAAGAAATAGATAGAAGTAAATAAGCAATGAAAAAAATTGGCATATACACAGGGAGTAGAGCTGATTACAGCATTCTCAAAAATTTAATAATTGAAATACAAAAAAAAAAAAATATACAGGCAAAATTATATGTTGGTGGGGGGCATGTTTCGAAAAAATCAGGAGAAACATATAAAGAAATTATTAATGATAAAATAAAAATAGATTTTTTAAGCAAGATAAAGATAAAAAAAACTGGAAATGTAGATATTTTAAGATTTATTTCAGATTCTATAAAAGAATATACAAAAACATTAAACAAACATAAGCCAGAATTAATAGTAGTTTTGGGAGATAGGTATGAAGCCTATGCATTTACAATGGCAGCTTTCTTTCTAAATATTAAAATTGCACATATTCATGGTGGAGAACTTACTCAAGGAGCGTTTGATGATTGCTTAAGACATTCTATATCTAAACTATCAAACTTTCATTTTGTGACACATAAATCGTATCAAAAAAGATTAATTCAGCTTGGAGAAGAGAAAAAAAATATTTTTTTAGTTGGATCTTTGGGTGTCCAAAACTATGTTAATACGAATAAATTATCTAAAAAAGAACTATATATAAAATACAACATACCCTTTGGAAAAAAAATATTACTTGCAACATTCCATCCAGAAACAAGAGGAAAAATAAAGACTAAAGAGCAAATAAAAATTTTTATTTCTGCATTGAGTTTTTATAAAAATATATTTATTATTTTTACTTATAATAATCTAGATAGTGATGGGTTGTACTTTGCGAAATGTCTAGAAGAATTTAATAAGATAAATAAAAATTCGATGATTATAAAATCCATGGGGAGTAACCTGTATTATAATTTTATTAAAAATGTTGATCTTGTAATTGGAAATTCCTCAAGTGGCATAATAGAGGTACCTGAAGCGAAAACTGCAACTTTAGATATAGGAGACAGGCAGTTAGGTAGAATAAAATCTGCAAGTGTGTTTTCTTGTAAATTAAATAAAATAGATATTATTTTATCTATTAATAAAATTTTAAAGAAAAAAAATATTGTTTTTAAAAATGTTTATAAACAAAAAAAAACTAAGGAAAACATAACAAGTAATCTGATAAAAATTTTATATAAAGGTAAACAAGAACAAAAAAAATTTAATGATATTGAATTCAAATATTAAAAAAACCTATATAATTGCGGAAGCTGGTGTTAATCATAACGGAAAATATGAGATTGCAAAAAAACTGATTAAGAGTGCAGCCCTATGTAAAGCCAATGCAATAAAATTTCAAATATTTAGTGCTAGTGACTTAGCTACACCCAAAGCCAAAATGGCAAAATACCAAAAAAAAAATATCAAAAAAAAATTATCGCAGCAAGACATGCTTAAAAAATTAGAATTAAAAAAAAACGATTATTTAAATTTAAAAAAATATGCAAAAAAAAATAATATAGATTTTATGGTATCTGTATTTGATGAAAAAAGTTTAGATTTTTACGAAAAAAAAATTAAAAATAAATTACTAAAAATTCCATCTGGTGAAATAACTAATTACTTTTTATTGAGAAAACTAGATTATATAAAATATAAAATAATTTTATCGACTGGGATGAGTAATTTAGAGGAAATAATGGATGCTCTTAATATAATAGCAAAATCAAAAATTTATGATTTAAAAAAAAATAAAATAAGAATTAGAGATAAAAAAAAACATTTTTCTTTCAAAAAAAAAGTTTTTTTACTTCATTGTGTAAGTGATTACCCAGTAAGTAAAAAATTTTTAAACCTGAATTGCATCAACACTCTAATAAAAAATTTTCAATTAATCACTGGATTTTCTGACCATTCAACGAGTTTGTTTACCTCAAGTATATCCGTTGCAGCTGGTGCAAAAATTATTGAAAAACATTTTACTTTAAATAGAAAGATGCTTGGTCCCGACCACTCTTCATCACTTAATCCAATTCAATTAAAAAAATTTATACAAAATATAAGAGAAACTGAATTAATTTTAGGATCTGATGAAAAAAAGGTTCAGCCTTGTGAAGTATCAAATATGAAATCTGTTAGAAAAAGTATTGTAGCACTAGATACTATTAACAAAAATGAAAAATTTAGTATCAAAAAACTAACAGCAAAAAGACCAGCCAATGGTTTATCACCAATAAATATATTTAAGATCTTAAAAAAAAAAGCAAAAAAAAAATTTACTAAAAATGAAATTATAAAATGATAAAAAAAATTTTGTGTACAATATGTATGAGAGGTAACTCTAAAGGAATTAAAAATAAAAATCTAAAAACTATTAATGGGAAGAAATTGCTATCCTATACAATTAAAGCAGCCATTAATTCAAAAATTTTTAATGAAATTGTTGTTTCTAGTGATTCATTAAAGATTTTGAATGCAAGTAAAAAGTTAAAAATAAAAAATTTAGTGAAAAGACCAAAAAAATTAGCATCAGACTCAAGTGGAAAAATCCCAGCAATAAAACATGCGTTGATACAAACAGAAAAAAAATTAAAGAAAAAGTTCAATTATATTATTGATTTAGATGCAACTTCTCCATTAAGAACCAAAAAAGATATAATAGGAGCATTTAAAAAATTTATACAAAAAAATGCCGACAATTTAGTTTCTGTAACAGAGTCTAGGAAAAATCCTTATTTCAATATAGTGGAAGTTAAGAATTCAAGAGTTCAATTGGTTAAAAAGAAGTCCCAGAATATTCTTAGAAGGCAAGATACACCAAAAACCTACGATTTAAATGCCTCTATATATATATGGAAAAGAGAAATTTTATTAAAAAAGAAAACATTATACCAAAAAAAAACTATCCTTTATGAAATGCCACAAGATAGATCTTTTGATTTAGATAATAGAAATGATTTAGAAATAGTAAGTTTTTATTTAAAAAAAAAGAAAATAAAATGATCAAAAATATTTCAAAACAAGTTTCAAAAGCCATTATTGAAGCCATAGGAAAAAAAAAATGTTCATTACATGAGCCTTGGTTCGATAAATCAGAAGCAAAATATCTTTCTACAGCTATTAAAAAAAATTCAGTTTCAACATATGGTAAAGAAACAGCAAAGTTTGAAAATGAAATAAAAAAATATACAGGTTCAAAATATGTTTGTGCATTAATTAATGGAACTTCAGCATTACATTTAAGTTTATATCTTGCAGATGTTAAAAAAGGAGACGAAGTTTTAATTCCAGCGTTAAATTACATTGCCAGTTCCAATGCCACACTTTATTTAGGGGCTAGCCCCCACTTTATAGATGTTGAAGAAAAAACGCTTGGGCCAAATGTTGAAAAATTAGACTATTATCTTTCAAAAACTACAAGGTTAATAAAGGGAAAATGTTTTAATATAAAAACAAAAAAAATAATTAAAGCATTAGTAGTAACTCATATATTTGGGCACCCAAGCAACTTAATTGATCTAATTATCATTTCCAAAAAATATAAAATTAAATTAATAGAAGATGCGGCCGAAGGACTAGGAAGTTTTTACAATAATCAACATCTAGGAACATTTGGCTTAATGGGAATTTTAAGTTTTAATGGTAATAAAATAATTACTACAGGAGGTGGAGGAGCAATTTTAACAAATTCAAAAAAAATTGCTGATAAAATGAATTTGATATCAAGAAACTCTAGACACAGTCATAAGTGGGAATATAAATACAGTGAATTAGGTTTTAATTATAGAATGCCAAGTATTAACGCACAACTTGGGCTTGCACAAATTAAAAAACTTAAAAAATTTATAAGATTAAAAAGAAATTTATATTTAAAATATAAGTCTGCATTTAGTAAAATTTCAGCTATTAAATTATTTAGAGAACCTATAAATTCAAGAAGTAATTATTGGCTGCAAACGATTTTATTAAATAAGCCCAGTACCGTAATTCAAAAATTAATTTTAAAAGATACAAATTTATTAGGATTTGGCACAAGGCCTATTTGGAATTTATTAAATAAAAATAAACACCTTAAATTTTGTCCTAGTATGAATCTCGATACAGCTAAGAACTTAGAAAAAAGAATAATAAATTTACCAAGTGGAGCAAAATTATGTCAAAAAATTTAGCTTATATTAATAAAAATAACCTGAAATTTCTAAATGTAAAAAATAATTTGTTATCTGGAACAATTTTAAAGAAAATAGATAAAATTTTTATTGTAAAAAGTAGCAATTCTGCGATTAAGATTAAAGAGTCGAGAAGTAAAGTTCAGAAAGGATTAAGATTTTTATAAATGTTCAAATCAAATTTATCTGCAGAGCAAAAATTTTTTTTTACAATAACTGATGAGAAGTCAATAAGGGATGCATTAGTCAAAATAAATAAAAATTTACAGAAATGTTTAATAGTTGTTGATAAATCAAATAAATTAAAAGGAGCAATAACTGATGGCAATATCAGAAGAGGATTGTTAAAAGGACTTACATTAGAAAGTAATATAAAAAAGATATATTCTAAAAAAAATATTATTTTTATTAAAGAAAAAAATTTTTCTTTACCAGAAGCAAAAAAAAATCTCTTAAAAAATTTTCAAAAAACCTATATTGGAATAATTCCTATAATTAATGATAAAAAAAAAGTTATTGATTTTTTTACAAAAGACTCGGCTATATTTAAAAAAGATGAAAACAAAAATTTCAGTAACCAGGTAATAGTTATGGCTGGAGGTAAAGGTTTGCGTTTAAAACCTTTTACAGAAGCATTGCCTAAACCCCTAATTCCTATAGGAAATAAAACAGCACTTGATCACATAATTGACAACTTTAGAATAAATGATTTTAACAATTTTATTTTTTCAATAAACTATAAGTCAAAATTAATTAAAGCATATATTCAAGAACTAAAAGAACAAAAAAAAATAAAAGTTGATTTTATTGAAGAAAAAAAACCACTTGGAACAGCTGGCAGTTTGAGTCTATTAAAAAATAAAATCAAAAATGATTTTTTTGTGATAAATTGTGATTCAATAATTAAATTAGATTTTCAAAATGTGCTAAATTATCATAAAATTCATAATAATTTAATTACTATAGTTGTTTCTATGAAAAATGTTGAAGTTCCTTACGGTGTTTGCAAACTAAAAAAAAATGGAACTCTAAATAAAATTTTAGAAAAACCAAAAAATAGATATCTAGTAAACACTGGTTTATATACCGTTAATCCAAAAATCCTAAAATTAATACCTAAAAACACCAAGATTGATTTTATTCAACTTATTCAATTGGCAAAAGCAAAAAAATTTAAGATAGGCCTTTTTCCAATACAAGATGAAATGTGGGCAGACGTTGGCCAATGGAGTGAACTAAAAAAACTAACTACTAATTCAAATGAACTATTATAAAAATATTTTTTCTGTAAAAAATAAAACTGTTTTTATAATAGGAGGCTCAGGCTTAATTGGAAAAGAAACCTCTAATTGTCTGCTGGAGCATGGCGCAAATATAGTAAACCTAGATATAAAAAAAAATAATAAACTTAAAAATAATATTTTTTTTGATTGCTCTGACTCAAAAAATTTAAAAAATAATTATTTAACAATTATAAAAAATTTTGGTGTACCTAAAATATTAATTAATTGCAGTTATCCAAAAACTTCTGATTGGGCTAAAAATACATTTTCAGAACTAAATGAAGATAGTTTTTATAAAAATTTAAAAAGTCACCTTAATTCTTACATATTGTTGTCGAGAATGACAGCCAACCTAATGAAAACTAAAAAAATTAAAGGTTCTATTGTGCTTTTGGGTTCAATTTACGGAGTATTAGGACAAGATTTGTCTATTTATAAAAAAACTAATATTAGAGAAAATATAGCTTATTCAGTAATAAAGGGAGGAGTTGTCAATTTTACTAAACAAATGGCATCTTATTATGGAAATTATAAAATAAGAGTAAACTGCATTTGTCCAGGAGGTGTTATAGATAAAATAAATAAAAAAAACAAAAATTTTATTAAAAACTATACATCAAAAGTACCTTTAAAAAGATTAGCAACCAATAAGGAAATTGCATCTGCAATATTATTTTTATCATCAGAAGCGTCTTCTTATGTTACTGGAACAACATTGATGGTGGATGGTGGATGGTCGTGCATTTAGAAATTTAGTTAAAATGATTAATAATATTAAAATTCTCTTATTAGGTAAATTTAACCAAATTTATACTCTTTTTTTTCTCGTCATTTTGATAATGGTTTTTGAAATGATTGGCATAGGTTTGATACCAGTATATGCGTTATTAATTACAAATCCAGAGATGATACTAAGTAAAATTCCATCGAATTTATATTTTTCATTTCTAGATGATCCAGATAGAAAAAGTATAATTTTTTATGGAGCTATATTACTCTTTATAGCTTTTTTAATTAAAAATTTATTTTTAGGATTATTAATTTATATAGAAGGTAATCTTATTAAGGGTGTTAGAATAAATTCAGCAAAGAAACTATATAGTTCTTATATAAGTTCAAATTACCTATTTTATGTGAACGGAAACCCAGCATCTTTTACTAAAATCTTAAAATATGATTTAGGACACGCATATAGATATATACAATCCGCAATACTTTTATTAAGAGAAGTTCTTTTAGTCGTTATCATATTAGTTTTATTACTAATGGTTAATATAAAAGTGTATTTAACAGCATTCTTAATTTTTTCTTCATTTACATTAATTTTTAATTATGTTTATAAAGCTACTTTGGTAGGTAAAGGAAAAGCCCTTCAAAGCGAGCATGAACTAAACTTTGATTTAGTTAATCAAACATTTGCATCAATTAAAGAAATAAAAATTTATCAAAAAGAGAGATTTTTTAGTAAGATATTCTTTAAAAATATTGAAAAACTTGAAGAATTACAATTTTTTACAGGATTAGTTTCGAAGTTTCCTAGATTATTTTTAGAAATTTTATCAGTTTTTATGGTTTCAAGTTTTTCACTAGTAATATATTTTTTTAAATCTGAAGATCAGCTTATTTTTTTAATAGCATTATTGTCTGCGGCATGTATTAGATTTATACCTGCATTTACCAGCATCACAAACTCATTAAACTCTATCAAAATGTTTAGTTCAAGTGTTCATACAATTGTGCAAGAACTAAAATCAACCAATCTCCAATTTTCATATGAAGCAATTGTTAATGAAAAAAAAATTCAACATTTCGAATTTAATAAAAATATAGAATTTAAAAAATTGAGCTTTGGTTATCCTGGTGCTACTAAAAAAACTCTACAGGATGTAGATATAACAATAAACAAAGGTGATTTTGTTGCTCTAATAGGTGAGTCTGGCTCAGGTAAAACAACATTAATTAATTTAATATTGGGCTTTCTATCACAGGATAGTGGGTCGATAGAAGTTGATGGCATAAATATAAATAAAAATATAGCAGGTTGGCAATTAAGACTTGGTTATGTGCCACAAGATATTTATTTAATTGATGTGTCCATAAAGGAAAACATAGCCTTTGGAGTTCCTTATAAAGAAATTGATGAAGATCGATTAAATAAAGCAGTAAAAGAGTCAAGATTAGAAGAATTTATCGAGTCGTTGCCTAACGGCTTAGACACAAATGCAGGATATATAGGTGCTAAAATGTCAGGAGGCCAAAGGCAGCGTATAGGTATTGCTAGGGCACTATACACCAAGCCAGAAATACTTATTTTAGATGAGGCAACAAATGCTTTAGATATCGAAAATGAAAATAAAATATTTGATACTTTGCTCGAAAATAAAATAGTTGAAACTTTAATAATAATTTCACACAGACAAAATAATTTACATAGATTTAATCGTGTTTACGAAGTTAAAAAAAGCAAAGTTAATCTGCAATTAAATGAAAAAAAATAAAACAGCTGTAATTATTGGTTTTGGAGCTAGTGGTAGACGACATGCTAAAATTTTAAAAACACTTAAAGTATTTGACAAAATTTATGTTGTAACCAAACAAAAAAATATAGGATATGAAAAAACTACTATAACTGAATTAATAAAAATAAATCCTGATTATTTTGTAATTTGTTCTGAAACATATAAGCACATACATCACCTAAAGTTTATAAACGATAATTTTTCTAAAAAAAAAATTTTGGTAGAAAAACCTATTTTTGAAAAATTTTATAATTTTAAATCAAAAAATAATAAGATTTATGTTGCATATAATTTTAGATTTCACCCCATAATAAATTTCTTAAAAAACTATTGTAAAAACAAAAAAATATGGTTTGCCCATGCATCATGTACTTCGTATTTACCAAAGTGGAGAAAAAATATTTCTTATAAGAATTCTTATAGCTCAAATAAAAATAAAGGAGGTGGAGTTCTTTTGGATTTAAGCCATGAATTTGATTTTTTAACATGGGTTTTGGGAAAATTAAAACTTAATTACTCTTTTTATAATAAAATATCAAATCTGAAAATAAAATCTAAAGATTTTTTGTTTTTTTCAGGAAGTTCACATAAATCTAAAATAATTCAAATCACATTGAATTATTTCTCAAAAATTTCTAAAAGGTGCATATTTTTGGAAGGTAAAAATTTTTATATATATGCTGATTTGTTAAAAAATTTTATTAAAATAAATATAGGAAATAAATCAAAAATTATAAGATATTCAAAAAATAGTCTAAAAAATAGCTATGTAGATGAACATAAAAAAATTCTATTAAATCAAACAAAAAATCTTTGTAAATATAAAGAAGCTCTTGATTTAAATAAATTGTTTGATCAAATTATAGAAAAAGATAAAAAACTTAAATATTAAGTAATAAGAAAAAAATAAAAGTAAAAATTTAATTGTTTAATAGTAAAATAAAGTTTAATTAATTTATAAAATCATATGAAAAAAATATTTATTACAGGTGGAGCAGGATATATTGGAGCAAGATTGGTCCCATATTTACTTAAAAAAAAATTTAAAATAACTGTCTACGATACTCTGTACTTTGGAAATAAATTACCAAAAAATAAAGATTTAAAAATTGTAAAAGGAGACATAAGAGATATCAAAAAAGTATCAAGGCACTGTAAAAATCACGATGTTTTTTTACATTTGGCATGTATTTCAAATGATACAAGTTTTGAATTAAATGAAAAATTATCTAAGTCAATTAACTATGATGCGTTTGAGCCAATGGTTATTGCTTCAAAAAAACTAAATATAAAAAGATTTATTTATGCTTCATCTAGTTCAGTTTATGGAATTTCAAAAAAGAAAAATGTTAGGGAGAATCATAAGCTTTTGCCATTAACATTATATAATAAATATAAAGGAATGTGCGAACCGCAACTATTTAAACATACAAATGATGAATTTGAAGGAGTTATATTTAGACCAGCAACAGTATGTGGTTATTCACCGAGAATGAGATTGGATCTTTCTGTAAATATTTTAACTAACTTTGCATATAATAAAAGATTTATAAAAGTCTTTGGTGGTAAGCAATTAAGGCCAAATTTACATATTCTTGATTATTGTGATGCAGTTCTAAAATTAATAAATTCTCCTAAAAAAAATATTCAGAATCAAATTTTTAATATTGGTCACCAAAATATGTCTATTAATAAAATAGCTAGTCTAGTAAAAAAAACTGTTGAAAAAAAAATGGGACAAAAAATTAAAATAATTAGAACCAAATCTAATGACTTAAGATCTTATCATATTAACTCTGATAAAATTTACAAACTTCTAGGCTTTAAGCCTAAAAGAAATATAGAACAAGCAGTTGTAGAAGTTTATAATGCATTAAAAAGTAAAAAAATAATAAATAGCTTTTCTAATTTAAACTATTTTAATGTTGAAAAGCTCAAAAAATTAAAAATTAAATGATAAATAAAATGAAAAATCAAGACAACTTTTTTAATGAATTAAAATATTCTATCGATCAATTAAATCAAAAAAATTTAGAGAATTTAGTAAAAGGTATTAAAAAAATAAAAGAAAATAAGGGTAGAATATTTTTTCTAGGCGTAGGAGGTAGTGCAGGTAATTCAAGTCATGCTGTTAATGACTTTAGAAAGATTTGTAATATAGAGTGTTACAGCCCCGCAGATAATGTAAGTGAGCTTACAGCCAGAACAAATGATGAAGGGTTTGATAAAATTTTCTCAAAATATTTAATTAACTCAAGGTTATCAAATAGAGATGCTATATTCATAATGTCTGTAGGTGGTGGAAATAAGAAACTTAATATAAGTACCAATTTGATAGAAGCAATATTATTAGCTAAGAAAAAAAAAGCTAAAGTTTTTAGTATAGTAGGAAGAAAAGATGGATACGCATATAAACATAGCAATATATCTATGCTTATTAAAGTAAAGGATGGTAAACTTTTGACACCAATTTCTGAAAGTATGCAAGCTGTCATTTGGCACTTTCTTGTTACCGATAAAAGGTTACAGTCAAACAAGACTAAATGGTAAAATTAGAGCAGAATAACCCGTTATTTTTAGGACTTACTCACATCGGCCAAGTTTACTCAAGTTCATGGGCAAATAAAATTGGTGCATGCTCAATATATGATTTTAATAAAAAGGCATTAAAAAATTTTAAAAATAAAATATTTACACAAGAAGAACCAAACTTAAAAAATTTAAGAAACAAAAAAATTACATTTTTAAAAAATGAAAAAGAAATCAACAAACATAGTTTAATTTTTTTTACATATGATACGCCTATCAATATAAAAAATGGTTCTCCAAAATTGCTATTAATTGAGAATTTAATTAACAAATTACTAGCATTGAAATTTGAGAAAAAGACTTTAATAATTATTACTACTCAAGTTTATCCAGGTTTTATGGATAAAATTAAAAAAAAATATAAATCAAAAAAAAATATTAAATTTATATACATGGTAGACACTTTAAAAATGGGTTTGGCTATAGATAATTTTTTAAATCCAGAACAGCTTATTTTTGGGGGAGACAAAAATGATAAAAAAATTATAAAATCTATTTTTTATAAATTTAAATGTAAAAAATATTTGTTTAATTTTAAAGAGGCAGAATTAATAAAAATATCAATTAACCTTTATTTATTTTTTTCTGTAACGTATGCAAATATGTTAGATGGCCTAGGTAGAGAAAATAATATTGAATTTTCTAAAATAATTAATAGCCTTAGAAATGATAAAAGAATAGGTAACTATTCATATATTCATCCATCATTAGGTATGGCAGGAGGCCACCTTGAAAGAGATTCTTTCTATTTTCAAAAAATTAATACATCAATTATTTCAAAAAAAATATTATCAGAAATGTTTAAATTTAATAAACTTAGAAAAGAAATATTAATAAAAAAAATTAAAGAGATAGCAAAAAATAAAATAAAAAGAATATTATTGGTTGGTTTTTCTTATAAAAAAAGTTCATTTTCAACAGTTAATTCAGTATTTTCAAATTTAATTAAGAGTAATAATTTTAAAACAAAAATTTTTGATGATCATTATGATTTGAGTAAATTTGATAATATTGACAACATTAAAAGTTTAAAAAATTTAAAAATATTTGATTTAATAATATTTAATTATGCGAAAAATAATAATATTAGAATAATAAATAACTTTTTAAACAAAAATAAGAAAAAATATTTATTAAATATATCATTAGATCAAAAAAATAAATTTAAAGGACTTAATGTACATAATCTTTTTGCAAAGGAAGTTTCAGAAATAAAATGAAAAAAAAATTTAAAATTGGAATAATCGGTTTTGGAAATATTGGAAAAAAAAGATTTTTATCTATCTTAAAAATTAAAGATTATACTATTGAAATAGTATATATTGTTGATAAGGCTTTAAAAAAAGACAAAATTTTAAAGAGCATAGATTTTTTTAAAAATTGGGAAAAAGTTAAATCTATAGATGTAGATCTTGTAATTGTTGCCACACCTACAAAAATATCAGAAAAAATAGTTAAAGAATTTTCAGGAAAATTTAATTTATTAGTTGAAAAACCGATAACAACAAAACTAACGTTAATGAGCCATATTGTTAATAATGCTAATAAAAACAAATTACTTTTAAAGACAGGTTATAACTTAAGATTCGATGATGGATTGCAGGTTGCAAAGAATATTATGAATAAAAATAAGATAGGTAAAATTTATTATTGTAAAATTACATATGCAAATGGGACTACAAAAACAAACTCAAATCAAGTTGGAAGCTTGTTAGACATGGGTTCACATTCGTTAAATTTATTAGAATGGTTTTTTGAAAATTCAAAAATTACACCGTCTTATAATGTCTTTCAATCAAACGAATTTATGAATAAATCAAAGGTTGATAATGGATTTGTTTTTTTAAAAATTAATAAAATAATTTGTATGATGCACCATGGCTTTTGTACCTGGAAAAATAAATTTAATTTAGAAATAAGTGGCTCCAAAGGCTATATTAGCGTTAATTCACTTTCAAAGTGGGGCGACCAAAAAGTTACTCTTGGAGTAAGAAAATATCCTAGTGGTATACCTTTAATAAAAAAATGGTCATTTAGTTATGATAATAGTTGGAAAAATGAACTTTTATTTGTTATAAAAAAAATTGTAAGTAGTAGTTTTGATTACACTTCAGTAAATAAAGAAGGTTATAATACTCTAAAATTAATAAAAAAATTAACTAATGGCTTATAATTACGGATCTCATAAAATCATTCAATATTCTAATGTAAAAAAATTCTTTTCAAAAATAAAAAAAAAGAAAAACATTATTCAATGTCATGGTGTTTTTGATCTAGTACATCCAGGTCATATAAGGCATTTTGTTCACTGCAGATCTAAAGCTGACACTTTAATCGTTTCTTTAACACCTGACAAATTTATAAAAAAAGGAAATTATAGACCATTCATTCCCCAAAATATGAGAGCAAGCAATCTTGCTGCACTAGAAATGGTAGATTTTGTTATAATTGATGAAAATAAATTTCCTTACAAGCTGCTAAACTTAGTTAAACCAAATTATTTTGCCAAAGGCATGGAATATTTTATCCAAAAAAATCCCCTTACTGAAAGAGAAAAAAAAATAGTAGAGAAAAATGGTGGAAAAATGATTTTTTCTCCAGGTGATTTTGTAATGTCATCTACTAAAATAATAAATGATACTAAACTAGACTTAAGATACGAAAAACTTAAAGCTTTGATGGACGTAGAAAAAATTAATTTTAAGGATTTGAAAAAAATTTTAAAAACTCTCGATAAAGCAAAAGTACATGTTATTGGTGACACCATAATAGATACAAATCATCATTGTGAAGCTATTGGAGGACTACATAAAACACCAACATTAAGTATAGCTAAAAAAAGAAGCCAGGATTACTTAGGTGGTGCAGCAATAGTAGCTGCTCATTTCAAAAGTATTACAAAAAATGTATCTCTTACAACAGTTTTTGGAAACGATGAAAAAGGTAAGTTTGCAAAAAAAGAAATTAATAAATTAAAAATTAAGCTTAATCAAATAATTGAACCAGACAGAATTACTACGAATAAAAACAGCTATATTGTAGACAAGCATAAACTTTTAAAAGTTGATGAAGTAAATAATTCATCCATTCTTAATTCAACAATAAACAATATTTCAAATATAATAAAAAAAGAAAAAGACAAAATAATTGTTTGTTCAGATTTTAGACATGGAATATTTAATAAACAAACAGTATCTGTTTTTTTGAAATCAATAAATAAGAATTGTTTTAAGGTTGCAGACAGTCAAGTAGCAAGTAGGTGGGGAAATATAACTGATTTTAATAATTTTGATTTAATAACACCAACAGAACGTGAGGCTAGATATTCGCTTTTTGAGCAAGATCTACCAATCAGAACTCTTTCAGATTCATTACTCAAAAGTTCGAATGCAAAAAATATCATATTAAAACTTGGTTCTAGAGGCCTAATATCTTTAAACCAAAAAAGAAATGATTATGTAGTATTAGATCCTTTTGTTAATAATTTAATAGATAGTAACGGTGCAGGGGATGCTTTGCTGGCATATGCAGCTGCTACCTTATATATAACTAATTCGTTAATTATATCCTCAATTATTGGTTTATTGGCAGCTTCATGTAAATGTGAAAGAGATGGTAATAATCCAGTAAAAAGAGAAGATATAGAAAAGAAAATTGATGAAATTGAACAAATATTAAATTAAAACAAAATTATGAAAATTCAAATATATGCTGATGGATGCAATAAAAAATCCATAAAAAATTATTTAAAAACACCTTTGATCAAAGGTTTTACAACGAACCCTTCAATATTAAAGAATGCTAATGTTAAAAGTTATAAAAGTTTTGCATTAGAGCTTTTAAAAATTGTTAAGAAGAAACCAATTTCTTTTGAAGTTACTGCTGATAATTTTTATGATATTTATAAACAAGCTAAAATTATATCTAGTTGGGGCAAAAATATTTATGTAAAAATTCCAATTGTAAATAGCAAGGGAGAGTCAAATGTAAAAATAATCAAAAAACTCTATAATGAAAAAATTAAATTGAATGTAACTGCTGTATTTACCAAAAAACAAATAGACGAATTACTACAATCTATAAATCAAAAAATAGAAATGATAATATCAATATTTGCTGGAAGAATAGCAGATACAGGGATAGATCCTAAGCCGACAATAAAACATGCTTTAAAAAAAAGAAAAAGCAAAAAAATAAAAATTTTATGGGCTAGCGCGAGAGAAATATTTAATCTGTATGAAGCAAACAATATTAACTGTGATATAATAACTCTTACAGATGATTTAATTGCAAAAAAGAAATTTTTTAGAAAAAGTTTGAAAGATTTTTCAACTGAAACATCAAAAAAATTCTTTGAGGATGCAAAAAAAATAAAATTTTAATATTAAGTAGCACTTTATGAATCATAAGATTAGGTATTGTTTTGACCTAGATGGGGTCATATGTAATACAAAAAAAAATGATTATATAAGATCTGAACCAATTAAAAAAGCTGTCAGCAAAATTAATAAACTTTATTTAGAAGGAAATTATATATTAATTTATACATCAAGATTTATGGGCAGATCAAAAGAAAATGCTTCTAAGGCACATAAGCGTGGTTATAAACTAACTCTCAAACAACTTAATTCTTGGGGGTTAAAATTTAATAAGCTAAAATTAGGAAAACCATCTTATGATATAATAATAGATGATAAATCATTTAATTATTCTAATAAGTGGATTAAAAAATTTAGTTAATTAAAAATATTAAATTATATTATGAAAACCCAAGAAAAAATTGTTATTATAGGTGCAAATGGATTGATAGGTAAAGCTTTTATAGAAGCCTATAAGAATAAATATAATATTATTAAATGCCTTAGAAAACATAATACTTTAAAACTTTTAGAAAAAGAAAATCCATCTATAATTTTAAATTTTTCAGGTGAACCCTATAATGAAAAAAAAATGTTTAATACCAATCTTATGTTGGTAAAAAAAATTTTAGATTATTGTATAAAAAAAGAATGCTACTTTATTCACCTGGGTTCTTCTGGTGAATATGGGAGACATGATTACCCAACATCAGAAACTACACATCTTAAGCCTTCAACGAAATATGAAGCCACAAAAGCTGCAGCATCGATGCTAATGGTGGGATATGCAAAAGCCTATAAATTAAAGGCTATTCTGGTAAGACCCTATTGTGTATTTGGATATTATAGTAAGCAAAACCTATTAATTCCAATGATAATTAATGCTATAAAAAATAATACTAAAATGAATATATACAAAGGCGTTCATGATTTCATATATGTTAAGGATTTTATTAGAGGGCTAGTAAGTTTAATAAAACAAAAAAAAAAATGGTCATATGGTGATATTATTAATCTAGGTTCTGGAAAACAATTATCTAATTTTTTGGTCCTAAAACAGATAAAAAAAATTTTTGGAAAATCTGGTAATTTTAAAATTATTAATAAAAAATATAGATCTTATGACTCAGATACATGGATATGTAATACAAAGTATTCCTATAAAAAATATAGTTTTAAAACCAAATATACATTTCAAGAAGCGATTAAAGATATAAAAAAATATTATAAAAAAAAAATTAAAATTTGATTTGGTCTTTTACCTCATCTGAAGGTAAGCTTGGAAGCATGTCATGAAGTGGTGACCCTGGTTTTAGTTTTGGTGTAATTCTTGCATTAGGATCAACTTTAACATCACACATTATTGGTTTATTACAATTCATAACATATTCTATTTTTTCAGGTAAATCATTGTGGTTGTTAATTTCGCATGTCTCTATACCATATGCGGCAAATACTTTTTGAAAATCTGGTATACTTAAACCACTATTTTTATCACAACCAACGTAATTTTTATTTAACCACGTATCAATTGTTTGCTTAACCATTCCATATCCCTGGTTATTTATTATAAAAATTTTGATTGGAAGGTTTAGATTTTTAATATTTTCAATTTCTTGAATATTCATTTGCACAGATCCATCACCTATAATTGCTAACGTCTTTCTATTTGGAGAGCCTAGGGCGGCACCTATTGATGCTGCAATTGAATAACCCATAGGTGAATGATTTAGTGCTGTAAATATTTTCTGATTTTTTTTTGGTTTAAATGTCTGAAAACACCAAACAAGATTAGCACTTGCATCAGGTATGATTATATCATTTTCTTTACAAGCATCCGATAGCTTGTCAAAAAAAATATAAGGATTGACAGAATTTTTACTTTTATACATTTCATTAGTTATTATTGGGTATCTTTTTTTCCAATCTTTAATTGAAGTATACCACTTCTTGTCTATTTTGAATTTTTTTGCATGCGGGGCAAAACTTTTTATAAATAATTTTAAGTCGGTATTAATTTTGTAATCAATCTTGAGACCATTTTCTTCTTTTAATTCAGCAGGGTCAATATCTACTAATATTTTTTTTGCTTTAGGAGCGAAAATCTTTGGATTACTGCCAATTTGTGTCCCATTCATTCTGCAGCCCAAGATCAATAAAAGGTCAGAATTTTGAATAGCAAAATTTCCATGTCTTGTTGCATAATTTCCAAAGCTCCCAATATTTAATTCATTGTTAGAGTTATACAGATCTGCTGTTGCCCAAGTTAATGTGTAGGGGATTTTATATTTATTAACTAGTGAGTATAATTCATTTTCAATTTTAGAAATTTTAACACCATTGCCAATTATAATTATTGGTCTTTTAGAATTTTTTATAAACTTTTCAATTTTATCTATATTTTTATTTTTAGTTATATTTTTTTTTTCTTTAAAAGATTTTTGAATTTTTTCCAAAACTTCCATTCTTTGAACATCATCAGGTAAGTCTATCAAGGTAGGGCCAGGTCTTCCCTCGTGGGCAATATGTATGCACTTTTCTATTTCATAGTTAATATCTTTTGTATTAGTTATTCTAGTTGAATATTTTGTTATAGTTCTAACCAAATCCGCAACTTCCATTTCTTGAAATCCTAACTGTCTAAGTTTATTATTTTTTTTTATTGAACCTAGGACTGGTGCACCAGATATGTATAGACTTGGTATTGAATCATAATAAGAGCAAGCCATACCCTGTAAAGTATTTAATATTCCTGGGCCACTTGTTGCAATAACAACACCAATTTTTCCAGAAGATCTATAGTAAGCGTCAGCTGCAAGAGATGCTCCTTGCTCATTTTGAGAGGGTACAATCTTTATTTTTTTTATTTTACTTAAGCTGTCAAGAATATGGACAACAGATCCGCCTTGTCCTGAAAAAACATGGTTAGTATATTGGCTTAGTTTTTTTGCAATAAAATCTGAGGCTTTCATATTATGTTTTATATTGATCTAATTTATAATTTTCAAGATAATCTATTATGTTAGTTGGATTATTAGGTCCAAAAATTTTATTAATTTTCTTTATATCAAACTGTCTTAACCCTAAATGATGAAGTGGTCCACTTCTTTTAGTTTTTTTGATAATATTTTTCTTAGAAGAAATTTTTTCAATTTGTTTAGCAATATTCAAAAACGAAACAACCTTTCCAGAAGCGATATTGTATGTTCCTGTCGATTTATTTGAAAATGCATGGGAAAGAATTGACACAACCGATTCTATATGAACATGATCTCTACGTTCTTCACCTTCACCAAAAAGAGTTATTTTTTTTCCATTTAAAATCAATCTAATGAATTGATTGGGTCCATAACCATTATGTGGGTCGTCAGGTCCAAAAATAAGTGTTGGCCTAAATATTGAAAGCTTTCCTTTATATATTTTTGTTAGCAATTCTTCTCTTATAGTATGCATTATTCCATGATAACTATCTGAATCTACGGCCGATTCTTCATTAATTTTTTTTTTGGTATCTTTGTAAACTGCATCAGAGCTCACATAGGATAAATAAGATATGTTTTTATTATTTATTACAGTTAAAAAATTAGTTATCATTTTTATATTATTGTGTAATTGCTTAAAATTTTTGCAGGGCGCCTCAGCTGCTAAAAACAAGATGTAATCATCTTTTTTAATAAATCTATTTAAAAGCGAAATAGAAGAATCTTTAGTTAGATTTAATTTTTTTTTATTAAATTTTAAAATATTAAAATTTTTATTTATCTGATTATTGTTTGCAAAATTTTTAGCAATGAAACCATTTGAGCCAAATATTAGACAACGTTTTTTTTTCATTATTATGATTTGCGGAGTTACAAAACTATACTTCATGTTTAAATCAAGTCAAACTACAATGTAATATAAAAATTAATAAACACATTGCTTTAGAAGATAATTTATTATATCAAATATGAAACAGATTTGCAAAATAAACCTATGTTTATACTGTAATAAAAAACAAATAATAAGAATTTTAAACTCCTTATGAATTTTATCATATGAAAATATTATTAAAAAATTAGTTTTTAATAACTAAAAAAAACTTTCTTCAGATTAAAAAAGAAGGAATGTTCATTTTACTGAAAAAATATATGAAAAATAAAATACTTTGTCTAATACCAGCAAGAGGAGGTTCAAAGGGTATAAAAAATAAAAATTTAGTAAAATTAAAAGGTAAACCTCTTTTATATTGGACTTTAAAAATAGCTAAACAAATTGATTTTTTTGATAAAATTGTTGTATCAACCGATTCCAAAAAAATTCAAAGATATGCTGAAGATAATAATGTTAGTGCTCCATTTTTGAGACCAAAGAATATTTCAAAAGACGACACTCCAATGAAAAACGTTATTATGCATGTTTTAGAATATTATAAAAAAAATAACTACTTTCCCACTGCCGTGGCATTACTTCAACCAACATCACCATTTAGAAAAAAGTCTACTTTAATAAAAGCATGCAATATATTCATTAAAAAAAAATTGGATTCTCTATTTTCTGTAGAAAAAATTAAGCATACACATCATCCAAACTATGTGTTCCATGATAAAAAAGAATTTTTAAAAAGTAAATTAAAAAACTTAAACAATAAGAAAAATAGACAAGCTATTAAGAGCATGTTCGCCTTAGATGGTGGTGTAATTTATATTACAAAATCAAAAATAGTAAAAAAATCGATTATTGCTGGAGTAATTGATTATATTGAAATATCTCAGCCAGAAAGCTTTGATATTGATACTATAGAAGATTTAAAATTATGTGAAATGATTAATATAAAATTATAATTATCAATTATTTTTATAACTAAAAACATCATTAAGTTTGATAATTGATTTAATTTTCATATTTTTTGTTACTACTGGAATTATTGTAATATTATATTTTATTATTAATTTTCTAGCAGCCTCTAAATCTTCTTTTAACAGAAATTTAAATGACTTATTCATAATGCTTATAGCCAAAATATTATCAATATTTTTATTTATTAACAGGGCTCTCATTATGTCTCCTTCACTTAATGTGCCTAAAATTTTAGAGTATTTATTAACTATGAAAACTAGTCTTTGGTTGTCTTTCGATGCCAATATTGCTTCGATGGCATCATTAGCAGTGCTGCTTTCTAATATACAATATTTATCAATACTTTTCATTTTATAAATTAATAAGTAATTTCTTTAAAAAATAATTTTTTATCTATCTTGGTGTTAAGCAAATATTCTACAATTTTATTTGATGATTTACCATCTCCATATGGATTCTTTAAATTAATTAATTTTTTTTTAAAATCTTTAGAAATAGCCTTTTTAATAGCTCGCACTATTTTTTTTTCATCATAATTTAAAACATCAATCACATTTTTGGCTCTTAGTCTTTTATTTTGTCTTCTTCCAACATTAACACAGGGTACTTTAAAAGTAGGTGCTTCAATTATCCCAGAGCTTGAATTCCCAACAATGCATGATGCATGTTTTAAAATATATAGGTATTTTTCTCGATTTATATTGTCAAAAATAAAAATATCGTTTGTTCTTTTTTTTAAAACATTAGATTTTATTATATTAGAACCCGCATCATTATTTGGTAAAATCCATATTTTAGGTAAATTAACCCCCTTTAATGATTCAAAAAAAATATTAAAATTTTTTTGTGTTTTATAAAATTCTTCTGTAACAGAATGATAGGCAACCAAAAGGTAATCTTTCATTTTTTCAATATTTAATTCTTCAAAAATATCTTTTTTTTTTTTCATATCGTTTATCAATTTAAGCTCATCTAATTGTGGTGATCCTACCGTCTTAATTCTGAATTCTTGTTCTCCCATTTTCTTTAATCTGTTAGCAAACTCTTTGTTTGCACAAAAGTGAAGATGAGCAAATTTCCCTATAGCATGCCTAGATTGTCCATCTATGTTACCAGAAAGCTCACCAGCCTGAATATGTGCTGTAGCAATGTTATTATATGCAGAAACTACGCATGCGGTAAAACTTTCTGCTCTGTCACCAGCTATTACTACCCAGTCTGGTTTAAGTCTTAAAATCATATCAGTGAATGATATCATGAATACTCCTAGAGACTTTGTCATTGTATAGGTATTATACCCATCAAGTGCCATGTAAATTTTTTCATTAGTTTTAAAGCCATCTCTTTTAACTTCGTTAACTGAATAACCAAAACTTTCTAACAAGTGCATATTAGTTAAACAGATTTCTGATTTTATTTTTTTTTTTTTTAAAATATCTAAAATTGGTTTAATATAGCCCCATTCACTTCTAGACCCAGTTACAAATAGAATTTTCATTAAATCAAATCCTTCTCTTGTAGAAGTGTATTTTGTTTTATATTTTTATTAACTTTTTGACCTAAAATATTAAAATATTTATACGACGGTATTCCAAGAGAGGGTCTTTTTGAAAAAATGTTTTTTGTTGTGAGCTTTTCACCTTTATTTATATTTTTTATTGTAACAATACTCCTTCTAGCCCATTTCACAATTGGCATTTCATTTTTATATATTTTTTTTTTTGATCCTAAACTTTTTTCCAATAGCCTGATTGCAATGACCATTTCTTTTAATTGCTTGAATGTAATAGAAACATCCCTATCCGGTCCATGATTTAGATTATCTAAATTTACATGTTTCTCAATTATTTTAGCACCAAGAGTTATCGCGGCTAAAGAAGAATAAATATTATTAGTGTGATCAGAGTGTCCAATGACTATATTTTTAAATTTAGAAATCATATTTTTAATGTAATATAAGTTTAAATCCTCATATTTAGGTGGATATTCACTTGTACAATTGAGAAAAGCAAACTCGTTGTAACTGTTTTTTTGTATAAATTTATACATCATATTCATTTCTTTAGGATTACTCATTCCTGTTGAAAAAATTACTGGTTTTTTTAATTTTAAAACACCATGAATAAATGGAACATCTGTAAATTCTCCAGATCCAATCTTAAACAGGTCAACACCAATTTCATTAAGTTCATGAGCTGCCTTTAAACAAAATGGAGTACATAAATATTTAATTCCTATTTTTTTTGAATATTTTTTTAAAATTTCATGTTCTTCTATCTTTAATGAGTTTTTTTTTAAAAAATTATATAGAGAAATGTTAAAATTTTTTGACTTAGGTACTTTTTTTAACATTTCTTCATCAGGTATATGGTGTTGAAATTTAACATAATCTGCACCTGAATATTTAGCTAATACTATCATTTTTTTAGCATTTTGAATTTTGCCAAAATGATTTTCACAAGCCTCAGCTATAATCATTGTTTTATTTAATTTTTTAAACATACAAATTAGTTTACCTTAAAAAGTATATGTGCCTCGCTAGATAGTTTTTTTTTATCAATTTCAAGTTGCATACCGTCTAAAATTTTCAAAAACATATCATTAAAAAGTTTTTTTTCGTCATTCAATTGTTTTTTGCTAAAAATTTTTAAAACAAAATTTCTATACAAATCAACTATATCTGCACCAAACCACCATTCAGAAATAATTTTGAATCCAAACATTTTAGAAAGATACTTTAGTGATTTTTCAGAATATAGATGTGTATGTTGAGGTGCTAAAAGTCTTTGAAAGTTTTTATCAAAAACTAATTCAATAAAAGAACTGGGGGAGAAACATGGAACTACTATATAAAGGTATTTAATATTTTTTTTCTTTTTAATCTCTCTTAATATCTCGTTTTGATTATAGATATGTTCCAAGCTACCTATCATAGAAACACAAATAGGGTCAGTTCCTTTAATGTTTTTTATTTTATTAATGGTCATATCGTGTTCAATAAATTCTAATTTTTGAAAATTATTTATTTTATTACCATAATCAACCATTTCTTTAGAAGGATCATAGCCACAAATATTTTTAATTTTTAATTTTTTTAAAGATGAAATAAAATAACCAGAGCCACACCCAATATCAATAAACTTAAATTTTTTATAAACTTTATTTTTATTTTTTTCTTTTTTTAGTAAATTATCCAATAGAAATTTAGCCTTAGGTATATAAATATTAGTTAATCTTTTATTGTAATTTTTTTTATTATTTTCAATATAAATTTTAGAATAAGATTTTTGTTCTGACGTTTGATAAAATTTTTTTGATAAATATTCCGTATCATCATAAAGACCGTTAAGATGATTACAGTTTTTACATAAGATATATATAATATCTAATTTTTTAAATTTTAAACCATTTAATTTTATTTCACAATTTTTACATTTAGATCTTTTTGGTTGCTTGCGGTAAATTTTAAAAAGTTTTTTTTGCCAATTAAATAAACTTAAATTATCTGTAATAAAATTACCTTTTATATCAAGGATATCCTTTGACTTTTTTCCAAATTTTATCATGTAAAGTACTTTTTGTTCAATATTTGAACAGTAAATGTTATTTTTTAAATTGTAAACAATTTTTTTGAACTAAAACTTAAGTTTTTAATATATACTCTATTTTTTTTACTGTAACTTCGGACGCTTTGCCAAAGTGTTTAATTCTTTTTTTGCGTAATTTTTTAATTTGATTTTTGTATTTGTTCATTTTTGAGTGAATTAAACCTAATTCTTTTGATAATTGTTTATGATTATTGATAATTTTTCCTATCTTATTTCTATCATCAAAATAATGAGAATTTGACAATATGTCCTTTTTTAAATTAGGTTCATTTTTTGAAAAAAAAATTACAGGTCTTTCTGTTGAAAAAGCAAAAGTATAAGCAGTACTTGAAAGATCTGTAATCATAAACTTAGCTCTTTTATAGCTATCCAGGTATGAAACTGAAAGATCAATAAAAAACCTAGGGTTATCTTTAAATTTAGATGAAATTTTATTAACAAAAAAAATATCTCCTTTTGCAGAGGAGTCTAAAGGGTGTGGTCTATACACTATCTTATCATTTGTCTCTTTTAATAATAAATTAATATTTTTTTCAAGATAACGTGACATGTTAAATTTTTTAAAAGCATAGGTAAAGCCAGGAGCAATTAAAATGCTATCTTTTTTATTATTATTTTTATTATTAATTTTTTTTGCAACATGATCTAACTTTGAATATCCAGTATTTATAAGTTTAGTATTACTCTTTATTTTATATTTATTAAATTTTGAAATAAAATAATCTGATGATATTTCAGAAGATGTAAAAATATAATCTAACTTATTTATTCCTAAAAAAATTTTCTTTTCTAAACTTTTATTGATCATTGGAGCATCATAAATATCATGACTAATGTAAATATTTTTGGATTTAGGTGGAAACACATAGACGAGATAGGAACTTAAAAAAATTTTTATATTTTTTAAGAAAAAATTTTTAAAAGGTATAAATTTTATAAAATTAAAATCTAAAAAAAAAGAGTTTTTTTGATTTTTAATCTCAAAGATTGAAGATGAATTATAGGCTAATAAAACAGTACAGTTTTTTTTATCTAATTTTTTGATTATTTCTAATAGGTTCTCCTGATAAATTTTAACAGGAAAATAAAACATAACAATTTTTAATTTTTTTTTACTGAAATTAGATAAAAAATAAATATTTAGTAATGATATAAAGGTTTTTATTAAAGAAATGAATTTTTTCATTATAGTAATTAAAGTTATTTATAATAAATACATCAAAAGATAAACAAAAAAGGATACAAATAAAGAAATTTATCTTATCTTAGATAAAATTTACAATTAAAAAATTTCTGATTATAAAGATATAGATGAATATAAAAAATTTATTTAAAAGAATAGAAAAAAATAACTTTTCTAACTTTATAATTTTATTTGGTTTATTACTTTCAATTTTTATTAGTAATTATAACCTCAACAAATACGATAAAATTGTATTTACTGAAGGTAGTTTTTATCACCAGATGATCAAAACTGACTCTCTAAGATACATGGGGCATGGTGCTGAAATTAAAAAAGAAATGTTAGAGGGAATAAGCTTTTTTAAAAGCGGTCGTGAAAGCTACACAAAATATTTACCACCAAGAATTGCAGCAGCTTATTATTATTTTTTTGATTTAGAACTATATGATAATTTTGAAAATAAAATGGTTAATACAGGAATACATTTTTTTTATTTATTATTTCAATGCTTGTTTTATTTCTTTAGTGTTTGGCTATTATATCAATCTATAAAAAATACTTTTTCAAATAGAATCTGTTTTTTTATTGTGAGTTTTTTGTGTTTAGAACCAACCATTTTTCAATATCATGGAACTTTTTGGAGTGAGTCATATTTTTTTTCATTACAGGTAATAATAATATCACTAGCACTAAAAAATAATTTGACTTATAAAAATTATTATTTCTTAGGATTTTTAATAGGTGTGCTTAGTTTACAAAAACAAATGGCAATTTTTTATATTTTTCCTATTGCTCTTTATTTTTTTATTTTTTTGAAAAACTTCAAATATAGAAAAATTTTGATTGTTATAATAGGATATTTAACAATACAGTCATTAATGGCTTATCATAACTTTCAAAGATCTGGAAAAATTCATATTATGACAGCAGACACAAAACTAGACTTGCATAGAGATTTTGTTGAACCTGTCATTGCAAATAAAAAAGATATTACGCGAAATGAATTTGGCATAATGGAGGGAAAAGCCTCATTAAATTGGATTAATGATAATTTAATAAATTTTGATAAACAGTTTATTGAAAATAGTAAAAATCCGACATTCATGAATTATAGAACTAGTATTATTAAAGCAAAAGATAGAATTAAATTTGACAACTTTATTAGTTTAAGAACAGTGGACTACATAAAAAACAATCCATTAGATTTTATTTATTTTGGTTTTAAAAAATCACTACATATAATTTTATTAAATCCTTTTCACATATATTCTGATCATAACTTTCCATCAGGGGAGTATTATTATGAAACAAAAGAGCACGATATACTTATTCCGTATAGACTCATTTATTCAATTTTAATTTACTTAATTTGCCTTTATGGCTTGTTAGTTTTAATAAAAAATAAATCTTATAAATTAATATTCTTTTTAATGATTTCATCTTTATATTTTTTTGGACTTGTTTCTTGGCATGGAAACACTAGATATTTTATGCCAGTCATGATTTATTTATCATTCTTTTTTGGTTTTGGTTTTGATAAACTGATTAAAAAAAATTTTTTTTTTAATAATTTTTCTTAAAATAATCTTAATCTGAATAGATTTATTAATGTTCTTATTATTTCTATTTTAGGAATTTTTGACTTTCCAGAGGTTCTATTTTTAAAATAGATAGGTATTTCTATTATCTCATTAAATTTTGAAACTAAAAATATAGTTTCCATAAAAAAACTATATCCATTAGATTTTACTAAATTCATATCAAAATTTTTGATTCTTCTAAGATTAAATCCTCTGTATGATGTTGTAAATTCACTACACTTTATTCTGGTGAATAATTTAATAAATTTATTTCCCAAAACACTCAGCAGTAATCGTGCGATAGGTAGTTCACATTTTCCACCTTTTGCATATCTTGATCCAATTACGAATGAATTAGAATTAAGTAATTTAATAAATTTAGGTATCTCTGCTGGATCATGAGATAGATCAGCGTCAAGGGTTATAAAATAATCATAATTGTTTTTGACAGCATAATTATAACCAATTTTATGAGCTGTATTTAAACCTAACTTTTTTTCCCTTATAATTAGGTTTATATTTTCATACTTTTCCTCAAACATTTTTAATATATTAATTGTTCCATCAGAACTATTATCATCTATAACTAGAACATCCACATTTTGGCAATAACTATTTATCTTATCTAAAAGAATATTTATATTTGATACTTCGTTATAGGTTGCTGTAAAAATTAATATTTTATTCATATGAAATAGCCAATGCTAAAACTTAATAAGTCTTTTTCTTAATTTATTTTTTAATGGTAGTTCAAAAAATTTGTATACCATTATTGAAAAAATAAAAATTATTAAAAAAAATAAAATAAATATAAAATTATTATCAAAATTTATCTTAACTATGTTTTTGTCTATAATTGAAAATAATAATTGAATAGGCAGATGAATTAAATAAATTGTGTAAGAAATATCACCAAGAATTTGAAAGCTTTTACCCATATTTTTAAAATAAAATTGGAGCACAGAAAGATTTATTATAATTAGCGGAAATTTTATAAAAAATAATAAAATCATCAATCTATCTCCAGTATAATTAGCTAAACTAAATTGTAATTCAAGAAAGGTGGTGTTTAAAAACCTACCAAAAATTATTATGTTTAAGAAAATCAAAAAAATTAATAAAAAATTCTTAAATTTTGAATTTAGTAGATCTATTATTTTTAAAAATACATAATAGGTAAAACCGCCAAAGTAAAACAGTAAAACTCCAAGTGATAGGCCACCAATCTTAGGTTGTATTAAGCAGAACAAAAAAAATATTATGATAATAGATAAAAAACTTTGAAATAAATTTTTTATATAAAATAAAGAAAATATAAAAAAACTAATATATAAAAACAATTCTACTGATATTGACCATGCAGGTGCATTATATGCCCAAACATGTCTAAATCCCCACTCCTGGATCAAAAAAAGATGTAAAATAAAATCTTTTAAAGTATTACTTTGATAAATAAAAAATTCGTTATTTAATAAAAAATAAAGTTTTTGAAATACTAACATTGCTAATAAAGTTAATATATGAAGAGGGTATAGTCTTGATAATCTTAATATAAAAAAGTTGTTAAAGTTAATTTTTTTATCTTCTATTTTTTTTTTATAAAACATAAAAAAAATAAATCCAGAAAGAATAAAAAAAAATTGGACAGCAACAGATCCAAATTGATATGCTGGTTTAATTAATTCAAAAAAAGGTTGTTGTGATCTAGTAAAATTTTCAACATAAGTGTTATGTTTTTCAAAATAAAAATGTTGATAATGTTGAAGAACCACACAAATTGCAGCCACCGCTCTTGATAGATCTAATAAAAAAAATCTATTATTATTTTCCATAGTTAGTAATTTTTATTTTGAAGTTAGTTGATTAATTGAATTAGCAATGTAATTTAGTTTTGCATAACTTAAATTTATACCAGAGGGTATGTAAAAACCATTATTGGACAAAAATTCACTAACTGGATATTTCTCTTTTTTAAAAAGACCCATCTTTTTAAATATATCTTGCTTATGCATTGGCCAAAAAAAAGAACGAGTATCAATATTGATTTTTAGTAATTTACTTTGAATCTCTTGTCTATATTTTTTGCTTCCTTTTTTTAAAACAATCCCATAGATCCAGAATATATTTTCTGCATAATCAAATTTTGTGGGCTGAATAATTAAATTTTTATTATTCTTAAATTTTTCATAATAAAAATTTCCAATTTCTCTTTTCTTTTTGATTATTTTCTTTAATCTACTTACTTGACTTACACCAAGCGCTGCTTGCATATTAGTTATTCTATAATTCCAACTTATATCTGAATGATTAAATCTATTTTTTTTCCCAAAACTTAGATTTTTAAAAGAATTAAATTTTTCAAAAAAATTTTTATTATTAGTAAAAACCATTCCACCCTCTCCAGTAGTAATATGTTTATTTGCATAAAAACTAAAAGTACTTATGTCGCCAAAGCTTCCACAGGGTTTATTCTTATAAGTTTGTCCGATCATTTCTGCAGCATCTTCAATTAGATACAATTTATATTTTTTGCAAATATTTAAGATTTTATCCATCTCGCATGGAAAACCATAAATGTGAGGTATCATTAAAGCTTTAGTTTTTTTAGTAATTTTTTTTTTTATATTTTCAATGTTAATATTCCAATTACTCATATCAGAGTCCACCAATACTGGTTTTGCATGATTCTTAATTATAGAGATAGCATTAGATATAATAGTAAATGATGGCATGATAATTTCGTCATTTTTTTTTAGACCTAAACTTTTTACCGCTATTTCAAGTGCAGCAGTACCACTTGATACTGCACATGCATATTTTCTATTAACAAGTTTAGATAATTTTTTTTCAAAAAGATTAATTTCTTTACCACTTGATGAAACCCATCCACTTTTTGTAACTTTGTATACATACCTAGCATCATTATTAGTAATTACAGGGCTACTTACAGGTATTATTTTTTTTTTCATCATTAAAGAAAAATTTTATTTAATTATAATTTTTTATAAATTTTACTATTTAATATTGAATTTTACTTTAAGACAATTTTTTATAAATGCCATAAAATAAAAATAAGTCGTTATTAAATATCTAAGTTTATTAATAGTCATAGTTTTAGAAGCTCCAGTTTTTCTTTTTTTTTCCAAGAATGGAAGCTCTAAAATCTTACAATTATTTAATTTGCAGCTTACAATTAAATCAACAAAATATTCACCATAGAAACCTTTTAGTTTAAATTTTTGAATTAAATTTTTCTTTATACAAATATAGCCACTTGTGTAATCTGTAATTTCCTTGAAAATAAAAAAATTAGATAACTTATTAAATAATATACTTTGATCTTCGTTAAATTCCTTAATACTTATATCTTCTTCAAAGTATCTTTTACTTTCTTTTAAAAATCTCGAAAAAATAATAATTTCATAATTATCTATATGATCAAAAATTTTTTTAATATATTCAGGTGGATGTTGAAAGTCAGCATCCATCCAAATAATATTTTCATATTTAGAGTGATTAATCCCTAAATTTATCGATGCTGCTAGATTTTTTCTTTCTTTTCTAACATGTAGTTTAACATTAATATTGGATGTTTTTATAAAATTTGTAATTTTATTGATAGTTCCATCTGTGGAATCATCATCTACCACAATAATCTCATAAATTATTTTTTTATTTATAAAATTTTTTGCTATTTCCTCTATTAAATTAACAATATGCCCTTCTTCGTTTAGTGTAGGTAAAATTATTGAGTAAGACATAAAAATTTATTTGATTATTATTGATTATTCTTTAATAAAAAACAAATAGTATTATTTAAATTATGAATAAAATTTTAGTTACTGGCGGATCTGGTCTTATTGGACAATATTTACAAAAAATATTACCAGATGCATTTTATATTTCATCTAAAGATTATGATCTAACCAAAGAAAGAGATGTAATTAAATTATTTAAAAATAATAATTTTAAAACTGTAGTACATTTAGCTGCAAGAGTAGGTGGTATTCATCATAATATTTTAGAACCAGTAAAGTATTTTGAAGAGAATATACTTATGAATACATTAATTTTAAAATATTCATATATATACAAAGTTAAAAATTTTTTAACACTTTTGAGCTCATGCATTTACCCTGATGATATTAAAAGTTATCCGATAAAAGAAAAATATTTATTTGAAGGCGCTCCTCATAAAAGTTTATTTTCTTATTCTTATGCAAAAAGAAGTATGGCAGTTCAAATTGATGCCTATAATTCGAAATATGGAACTAACTATAATTATTTAATTCCCTGTAATCTTTATGGAGAATTTGATAAATTTGAAGCTGTACAGGGACATTTTGTGGGAGCATTAATAGAAAAAATTATTAAAGCAAAAAAAAATAAAGATAATTATATTAAATTGTTTGGAGACGGAACTCCAAGAAGACAATTCATGCATGCTAGAGATTTGGCACTAATAATTAAAGCATTTTTAAAAAAAAATTTTAAAGAACCAATTAACATTGCAACTAGTGAAAACTATACAATTAAAAAAATAGCAGATATAGCTTTAGATGCTTGTGAATTTAAAAATGCAAAAATAATTTTTGATAAAAAAATGCCAAATGGACAAATGAGAAAAGATATAAATATTTCTAAATTTAAAAAAATTTTTCCTAAATTTAAACCAATAAAACTTTATGACGGTATTAAAGAAATTTATTTAAAAAAAATTAAAGAGCTATAAATGGGTAATACAATATTATTTGGTGGCAGTGGTTTTTTTGGACCTGTGATTTTGGAGAAAGATAAAAATATTATTTCTATTGGACGGACAAAACCCCCAAAACATATTACAAATAAACACGTAAGCATTAAAGATCTTGATGACTTATCTATTCTAGATGAAATAGAATTTGATAAAGTAATATTTTTAATTGGAAGTTCCAACCACCATGAAATTAATCTTAAAATTACTATGGGTATAGACTTAAATGTATACCCATTAATGAAAATATTATCGTATCTTGAAAAAAGAAAAATCAAAAAATTTATTTGTTTTACGACCATACTCCTTTATGACCAAAAAAAAATGGTTTTGCCAGTAGATGAGAACCAACCAATTAATCCATACATCAATAAGTATGTTTTTAGTAAATATCTATCAGAACAAATTGTGAATTTATTTTCTGATAAAATTCCATCTATTATAATAAGACTAAGCAATATCTATGGATATACCAATCTAAGAAGACCAGATTTAGTTCCGACTATAATGCAGGATATATTCTTAAAAGATAAAGTAAATATTTGGAGTGATTTACCTAAAAGAGATTTTATTTTTACAGAAGATGCGGCGGACGCTGTACTAAAATTATTGCATTGTGATTATACTGGTATAATTAATTTAGGTACAGGTGAGATGAATTCAATAAAAAAAATAACTAAAATAATTGAGGATCTTTCAGGAAAAAAAATAATTTCTGAAAATAAAAAAGTGTCTGGACCCTTAGAATTTATAGCCGATATTTCAAAAATAAAAAAAATTACAGGATGGAGTCCACAGCATGATTTAAAATCAGGTTTAACAAAGACTTATGATATAATGAAAAAATATTAGTTAGTTTTATTTGTAAAAATAATAAAAAGGATCCAATACAATGTTTGGTTTTCTTTTTTTAATCTCATTATAGATTTTTTTAAATATTGGACCTTTTGATAAAAATAGCACAACATCAAATTTATCAATTTTTGTATACTCAATTTTTTTTAATATTTTTGGATCGTTAACAAATGGATCTAATGCATATGTTTTTTTATAAATATTCTTTATCTTTTTATAAATTTTTAAGTTTATAGAATTCCTCATGTCAGAAACTCCATATTTATAAGATAATCCAATAATTAAAATATTTTTGCTTTTACCAATATTTTGATTTTCTTTTATAAATTTTTTAAACCTCTCTAAAACATAGTATTCCATTTTGTCATTAGTTTTTCTTCCAGCCAAAGTAGTTATTGTTTTAATTTTTTTTTTAGCTGCTGCATAAGAAAGATAGAAAGGATCAACTGGCAGGCAATGACCACCAACTAATCCTGGGTTAAAATCAATAAAATTCCACTTTGTTTTTGCAAGACGAATAACCTCAGAAAAATTTATTTTAGATTTTTCGCAAAACAACAAAATTTCATTAAAAATTGCAATATTTAAATCTCTTTGAATATTTTCTATTACCTTAGCAGTTTCTGCTTCTTTTATATGCTTAGTAATAATTAAATTATTGCATATATGTTTGTAGACAGATTTTATTTTAAATATTATTTTTTGATTATTAGTTTCAATAGCAAATATTTTGTTTATTTTAGTTAAATTATTTTTTTTATCACCTGGATTAATTCTTTCCGGACTATAACAAACAAAAAAATCCTTATTATTTTTTAAATTAGTTTTTTCTTCCAAAAGACTTGCAAATTTATCAGTTACACCGGGGTAAACAGTTGACTCTAATATGACTATATCTCCTTTTTTTAAAATTTTTGATATTGTAATAAAACTTTTATGAATATAATTTAAATCAGGAATATTATTTTTGGTAACAGGGGTAGGAACACAAATGATATAAAAATTCGAATTCTTTATTTTAGTAATATTTGTTGTAAAATTAATTTTTAGTTTTTGAAGGTCTTTTTTGTGAAACTCCTTATTGAAATCATCTTTTTTATTAAGAGTTTTAATTCTTTGCTTATCAATATCGAAACCAATTGTTTGATATTTCTTTGAGATTATTAAGCAAATGGGGAGGCCAACATAGCCAAGGCCAATAACACAAATTTTATTCATTTTTCAATTTATACTTTTTTTAAAATAAATTGATACAGATAACGTAAAAAATTTTGATAATTAAATTGCATATATGACAAGATTTATATTCTTTTAAATAACTTATCATAATTAGTTAAATTTTTTTGAAGTGAAAATCTTTTAATATTTATTTTCGCAATTTTTGACATTAAATAAAATTTACTTGGGTTTAAATAAAATTTATCTATTTTATTAGATAAATCATTAGAATCTCCATTTTTAAAAATAGTTCCACATTTACCATTGAGTAAAATTTCATTAATACCACCATAACTCTGTGAACAAATTACAGGTATATTAAAATTAATTGCCTCTACAACAGAATTAGGAAATCCTTCAAAATATGAAGAATTAATAAATAAATCTGTTTTTCTCAAAATTGGATTTATTTTTTTTTGTAAACCAAAAAATTTTATATTTTTTGAAAGTTGTAATTTTTTTGATAAGTTTATTAAATTATTTTTTTCTTCTCCATCACCAACAATATATAATTTATAATTTAAAATTTTACTAATCTTTAATGCATTGAGAATAATTTCAATACCTTTTTCATTAGACAATCTACAAACTGTTGTGATGATAATATTTTTTTTATTTTTTATTTTTTTTGGTTGAAAGTTTGAAAAATTAACAACAGATGGAGGAGCTATAGCCTTAGATCTAATATTAAATTTTTTTTTATATTGTTTTACAATAGTTGTAGAATTACAGATTATTTGATCTGAAAATTTATAAAATATTCCTATTAAAAATTTAATTAGTGTTTTTTTTAAAAAATCAATTTTACTAAAATAAATATTAAGTTCTTCTAACGGTGTTCTTTCAATTAAAATAATTTTTAAATTACAAATTAACCGTAAAAAAATTATCGATAAAACATTAGTATAATGAATATTGGAAATAAGAATATTTTTTGTGTATCTATTTTTTAAAATTTTTTTTATTAAAAAATATATTTTAGGCATCGCAAAGAAAGTTTTTGTATATTTAAGTTTAAAAACTTTTATTTTTAACTTTTTAAATTCCCTATCAAAAGAACACTCATTTAGACAAATTATGTTTATATTGTATTTATTTTTAGGTAGTACTTGGCATAACTTAAATATTGAGAGCCCAGCACCCCCATATGTAAACTTTGACAAAAAAAATATTAAATTTATTTTCATATTTTAAATGTTGTAATAAATATAATCATTTTATAATAATAATGAAAGTTGTATAACTATAAAGTGAAAAATAAAAATATTAAAATATTTATTGCTGGACATAATGGAATGGTTGGTCGCTCCATTGTAAAGTTTTTTAAAAAAAAAAAATTCGGTAGATTAATATTAGCATCAAGAAAAGAGTTAAACTTAGAAAATAGTACAAAAGTAAATAATTTTATCAAAAAAAAGAAACCTTATTTAATAATTAATTGCGCAGGTAGAGTGGGTGGTATATTGGCTAATTCAAGCTATCCTACTCAATTTTTGAATGAAAATATATCAATACAGTCTAATTTAATAAATTCAGCTTTCAAAAATAATATTGACCACTTCTTCAACTTGGGAAGCTCATGCATTTATCCTAGAAATTCAAAACAACCAATAAAAGAAAAATATCTTTTAAGCAATAGTTTAGAAAAAACAAATGAAGCTTATGCTTTAGCTAAAATTGTTGGTCTTAAATTATGCTATTACTACAATCTTCAATATAACAAAAACTATTTAACTCTAATGCCCTGT
>Ga0307986_10000244_pt1 | contig 40645 bp, 34 predicted proteins | sample EllFjometageno82_FD_203170 | JGI IMG/M metagenome (GOLD analysis project Ga0307986, IMG submission 203170) | Marine microbial communities from Ellis Fjord, Antarctic Ocean - #82 | ecosystem: Environmental > Aquatic > Marine > Unclassified | place: Southern Ocean | collected 2014-10-09 | reverse complement strand
AACTTTGTGGTCGGATTTCACCAGGGGCACGGTTATGAGCATGCCCATCTTTCTTTCCTTTAGATCTTCTAAACTCTGATTCTTCTGGCTTTCCTCTTGGTGCTGAATCGTCTCTTCTGCCACGTCCGGAATCTCTTCCGCCGTCTCGACCGCCGCTGTATCCACCGCCACCGCCGCTGCTACGCCCAGAATCTCTTCCGCCGTCTCGACCGCCGCTGTATCCACCGCCACCGCCGCTGCTACGCCCAGAATCTCTTCCGCCGTCACGACCGCCGCTGTATCCACCGCCACCGCCGCTGCTACGTCCAGAATCTCTTCCGCCGTCACGACCGCCGCTGTATCCACCGCCACCGCCGCTGCTACGTCCAGAATCTCTTCCGCCGTCACGACCGCCGCTGTATCCACCGCCACCGCCGCTGCTACGTCCGGAATCTCTTCCACCGCCGCCACCATAGCCACCACCGCTGCTGCGTCCGGAATCTCTTCCACCGCCGCCACCATAGCCACCACCGCTGCTGCGTCCGGAATCTCTTCCACCGCCGCCACCATAGCCACCACCGCTGCTGCGTCCAGAATCTCTTCCACCACCGCCACCATAGCCACCACCGCTGCTGCGTCCAGAATCTCTTCCACCGCCGCCACCATAGCCACCACCGCTGCTGCGTCCGGAATCTCTTCCGCCGCCGCCACCATAGCCACCACCGCTGCTGCGCCCGGAATCTCTTCCACCGCCGCCACCATAGCCACCACCGCTGCTGCGTCCAGGATCTCTTCTGGCGCCGCCTGAACGAGCCAGGCCACATCGATTGCACTCATCTCTTCTTGCGAAGTTATTATTATGACATTTAGGACATTCCCAATCTCCGTCCATACGGTTTTCATTACCACCGCTACGGTTATCGGAACCACTGAATCTATCTCTTCCACCATCTCTGCTTCCACCATCTCGGCTTCCACTATCTCTGCGGTCTCTGTTTCCACCATCTCTTCCACCGCTTCTGTCACTTCTTTGACGAGAAGGGCTAGGTGCTCCGCCTTCTTTTTCAAGACCACATCGGTTACATTCCGAACGGAATGAGAAATTACTGTTTTGACATTTAGGACATTCCCAATCATTACTGGTATCTGGACCATCTCGTTGTCCGCTAGAACGGTTAGAATCACGTCCACCGTCACGACTTCCACGACGGTCATCTCGACCACCTCTGTTGTCATCACGACCTCTGTTGTCATCGCGACCGCCGTATCTTTCATCGCGGCGAGAGCTTGAACGACCTGAACTTGGTCGAGGCGCTTCACAGCGGTTACAGTTTTGACGGAATGAATAATTATTATTTTGACATTGAGGACAATCCCAATCTTCACTTGGTTGGTGACTTTTATCCTGTCTTCTTTCGTCACGAGTTCCACGATATCCATCACGGTCTCCGCTTCTTTCAGTGCGTTGGTCGCGGCGTTGGTCACGCTCGTTTTGGCGTTCTACACGAGGTTTTTTAGATCTCACACCAACTTCCTTTCCAACTAAGGATTCTAGGTCGAGTTTTCTTTCAATATGTGCTACATGAACTAATGGAGAATTAGTGTTTCCTAATACCGAATCCACCTTACCAATATAATCGCCAGTGGCAACATCGGTGATTATAGATTCAAGCGCAGGTGACGAACCTGTAAATTTGACGAGTAATCCACCTTCGTGGCTCAACGACTCAATAGTACCAGTAAACATGGTATTCCCTAAACACAATGCGGAAGCCCTCCTCCTTTAAGGGGGTCGGTATTCACAAATATTGTTTTCTTTGCCAAAATGCCATTGCTAATAATGTAATTATCAGTGTTGAAAGCATAGATAGGGACGGAAGTCCGCCTTCTTCAGAAGGTCCTCCATCAACGATTACGGTACCACTATCGTCCTCAGCATAAGGATCGGGAATGAACACAGATAAGGTCCCGATAACTCCGGATTCATCAGTAGCAGAAATAATTACATCATATCCAGTAATCTGCTGGCCACAAGAAGCGATTGAAACATCTATTTCCCAATTGGTTCCGACTTGGGTGAAATCAGTTGTTGCGGCACCGCAAAGCAACAGCAATAGAGTAACTTCTTCGCCATCAGGGTCAATCACTATACCTTTCAAGGTAAATCCATTTCCACTCTCTTCCCAAGTAGCATTTTCTTGATTGATTCCAGTAATCAATTCTATAACTGGTGGGGTACTTGATTTTTCAAGGCCAAAGTCTAGCATGAAGGAATATGTCATCATATTAGTCGCATCAGCAGTTCCCATTATCATTACCACATCAGGTCTTAATTTCTTGAGTGATAAAGCAGTTGTTAATTCACTCATTGCAACTGTGATTGTTTTTGCATCTGCCATATTATTTGATTGATGGGCATGAGCTACGATTGTCATTTCTCCAACCAATCCAGTTGGTATGATGGTAAATTCTAATTCTTCACTTTGTTCATTCATTACAGCACTTGAGGTAAATAGTTGACCAAATGTCCAAGTTCTAGATAGTTCTGAAGATTCTCCGTATGGGTCGTTGAGGTTACATGTTGCTTGTGAAGAACCAGTGCCAACAGATGTGATGATAAATGCCCCATCCTCATCCATTTGGCTAGACCAGCCATCTTCAACGAAGTTACAATCCAATGTCCAACCATGGTCATCACTTGCCCAAGTTTCAATGATGTCTCCATCAAATAAGATCACGGTTCCATCATTTGATAGCGGGATTATCTTGCCGTCATCAGGTGCACTACTGCTCCAAATTGGTATGTCATTATCTTCAACCTGTTGAGTTGTAAAGTCAATGTATATTTCGCGAATTGTTGGGTAGATGGAAGCTGGATATTCAACATCAATAGAAACTCTCATTCTCCCGTTTGGTAAATTTTCTACTACAGGGGTTTCGAGTGCATCATTGTGAATGCCATCATCCATTGTTGAGAACTCTATCATTCTCAAACCTTGAGTTTGAGGGAATGTTAATACAAAGGCTGCATCAGTGACATTAGTAATATTTAATGCGAGGGTAAAATTTGACACTCCCTTGTTAGGTAATTGGTTAAATTGAGTATTATATGTCTCTCCATCGGCAACGAACATACTAATTTCTAAATCATCAGTTGCTGAAACTGGAATTTCGTAGCAACCAGTAGATGCTAACAAATTTTGACAATTTCTTTTTTCTTCATGATCTGCTGGAACTAGATTGACTTCATCTAATGCGATTCCATCTTGAACGAAACTCCAATTATTCCAATCCACGCCACTGCGATGCGACCAGCCTTCTTTCAGACCGATCCTTGTGTCCATATCGGCGATACAATCTGGACCAATTGCTTCAACAGCATCTCTCTCATCAGAACTCAACCAGTCATTGCCTCCACCGGGTGCCAAGCCGTCAAATAACCCATCGAGGTTATCTCTAACTATAGCGCCATTAGAACCGTTTACCCAAGAGTTTGCAAAGTAATCTGCAGTCGCCCAGTCATCTAGAATATCAATTTCAAAACGTGCATAATCATACTCGAATAAGTCCTCAAAAGTCAACCCGCTACAATCGACTTCACCAGTTTCTTCTCTTGCTTCAACATTAGGAACAATATTCTCTTCAAACCTATTATCTTGCAGTTGTGTCGGTGAAAATGTCATCATCAACAATATCACGCTGAGAACCAATGAAGAAATTTTCAGCCTAGTGTTTCCATCTGCCATATCAATTGATACTAGGTGTCATCTAATACACTTGCCCCTTTAGGTGCAGTTTATAGCGCCATTTTCAAGGGACTAAATCTTCCATTCGTTTTGCAAGCATCCAAAGTGGCAAAACAGTCCAAGCGATTGCCATAATCCAAATCTGCCAATCAGAAACACCCCGCTGAACACCAGATAATCGTGTTTCTAGTATGTGATGATATACGCCATTTGGTGAAAATAAATCGAGTGCTCCTTCTAATGCAATCCAAGAAGAATCATTGTCTTGGCCGATGGCAATTCCGGAGGCAAAGGCAACCATACTCGTCACCAATGCCCATAAAAATGTGAAGAAAAACCAAATACCGACTCCAAAAGCCATTGCAGTCCCTTGCTCTCTCGCTTTTGAAGAAGCGATTAATGTGAATAATGTATACCATATTAGTATCAGTCCAGTTGCGATAATATGGATGACGAGATCTATCAGTTCTGGCCAAACACCCATTCTATAACGAATAATGACTGCAGAGATTAGCACCAAAATGGTTACAGGAATAATTACTGCAATAGAAGTACCATGCACTAGGGCAAGTGTTTGACTTAATCGAGACATCGGTTGAGCCAATTTTACTTCTAACACTCCACTTGCTCTTTCTTTGCTTACACCATCAAATGCCATTAAAACAGCACACATCGTTCCACCGAAAACAATTCCAAGACTGGAATAAAACAGCACTTCCATAGGGGTTTCAGGACGGTGACCACCTGGGAGAATGATGCTAGGATCTGAAAATCCCCAAGCCATCCCAGGAATAAACAATAGTAGTATCGGGAACATCAATAACATTCTTGTCGAGAATATTTTCTCTTTGATAATTAGTGAGGTGACCTTTCGGTATGATGCTTTTCCGCTCATTCTTCTTCCACCTCCCTATTAATCAATGGTAGGAATGCAGATGAAGTAATTTCTAAGCCCACATCTTCTACCCTAAGACCAGTTGAAGAGCATAACATCTCTACCAAATCGGGTGCATGCGGTTGCCAAGATTCTACTTCAATTCCCTCACCGATGAGTTTTTTCAGTACTCCATCTGGATTACCCTTCAGTTGCATTTGCCAAGAGTCTTGTTCAGTTTCAGATTCAAGCAGTTCCATTCCTAATTTTTCAATCAACTTAGATGATGGTGGTTGTGAAGTTCCTGTTAAGTCAAACCTATCGCTCAATTCTAACTCTTTTTCGACCGATTTTATTTCACCTTCGATAAGCAGTTGGCCACGATGAAGTAATGCGATTCTATCTATTATCCCAATTAACCCTGATACTTGGTGGGATGATATCACAATAGAAACTCCCTTTTCACTCAATTGTTGTAATAGTTGGGTAAATGCTTGTGCTGCAACAGGGTCTAATCCATTGAATGGTTCATCTAGAAGTAGAATATCTGGGGAGCCTAGTAATGCAGTCGCTAAAGTTAGCCGCTGTCGCATACCTTGACTCAATTCATCTAAGGGGGAATCAATTCGAGAGTTCAAACCTACCAGTTTAATCAATCCAAGAATACGATGTTCAGACGAACCTCTCATCGCAGCGATTTCTATCATTGCATCGTGAACAGTTTTCCTGCCTTGCCAACGAACTTGCTCTGGCATGTGTCCAATGATTTTTCTCAATTCTACACTGGTTGACAATTCTCTTTCAATCGTTTGGCCACCCTTTAGGGAGGTAAAAACAGCAGTCCCTTTCTGCAAAGGTAAGACGCCTGCCAACATTCGTAGCAAAGTCGTTTTTCCAGCACCATTGGGGCCAACTAGACCCAATATTGTACCTCTGTGCAAGGCTAAGTCGATTTTAGGAATACCAGGTCCACGAATTTTCTTCCATGGTTTCGTTAGCGTTGGGGCGCTAATGTAGTGGCGGCAAGATGCGCCAACAAGTTGTAAAACGACCTCCGCCATGTGTACGCCTAAATCGCAATCACTTGATATTCTACCGTTTCATAGTCGCTCAAAGCAAAAGTATCATCACTGAAAGGTATTCAATCCATTTTGGGGAACAGCAATGCTAGGGGGTATAATTTATTCTGCGGGCCTTGTTGTTGCGATTATTGTTGTCATCTATTTGCAGTATAGGAAATTCGTTAAGCAACAAGCAGTTGTCGAGGGAGAAACTTCAATCATTTTCAATTACAGAGAAGTATTTGGCCCGATGGGTCTAGAATTTCTCCTGTTATCTCTAATTCTGATTTGGATAATACCTTACGGTGTTTTGGTGATTGCACCAATTGGTTTGGTGTTGTCAGTATTGTCGCCTGCTGGCCGAATAACATGGTCTCAAACAAAAGTTCCTAGAACGATGGTTTGCGTTTTCTTGATCAGCATGATAATGGTTGGAAGTTTAGCCCCTGTATCTCAACCGAAATCTCCGGATTCTTGGGGCAATCCGTTGTTAACTGAGAACCCAAACGCACCCATTTGGCCAGCTAGTCAGCAATATACGTGGCTTATGGCTCCATCTGCGGGTGAATTAGATTTGGAAATAGTTCAATCCATTTCGATTAGAACTCCCCACCAATTAGGCGTCTATGGTGCTGCGAGTTCAAGTTTAAATTTGGCATCGTTGATAGGATTGGAACAATCTAGATTACACCAAGCCATTGAATTATTAGATGATGAATTATCATTTGTTAGATTAAACCCTGAAGAAATGGCACTCACTCTGATACCGAATCAAGAGACTCACCGCTATGTTAGTAATACACTTGGAATTGATGAAGATATTGTGATTCGCCAATATGAACTGCGTTCATTATCAATCGGGTCAAATGAAGATGGGGTCAAAGTCGGCGAAGTGCTTTGTGCAGCAACCTCTACGTGGGGCGGGGAATTACAGGTTTTAGTAATAATTAGACCTCTAGGACATCCAGATCTTACAAGCGATAGGTATGCTGAGAAATTAGTATTAGATTGGCTTTCTGCGTGAAATGTCATCATACGGCGGAATTTAGCATTAATGCTGGGTGGTAATAATTCAGAAAATGTGAGGCGACGCTAATTGGTTTAGGGCGCCCTAAACTTTCATATAGGGGGGTATTTTAGGGCGACCTAAATCGGAGTGTTCAGTATGTCGGTAAAACCAATATTTCTAGTTCTAATTATAGTAGCGGCCAGTCTTTCTGGATGCATTGCTTCTAAAATTGATGATGGCGGTATAACCCCCCCAGAATCAATAAAAATTGCATTTTCAATCAAAGATGACTATAGCGACTTTGATGAAAACCCATACCGTCTTGCAGATTATTTGTCACTGCAAATTGGTAAACCGGTAGAATTGTATCCTATTACTTCAGATGCACTTGCCTTGGAAGCATTACGCTTTGGTTCTGCTGATATGGCTTTCATGGATGGCGGAGCAGGTTGGGTCGGTTGGCAAAAATACGGATTACAGGTTGCGGCAGCGGATATGAAAAGTGATGGAAAAACCTACTATCAAGCGCATGCATGGGTATTGAATGGTAGCGATGTTGCAGATGCGCTTCAAGATGGAAACGATTCAACAGACCCATTCGCTTTGCTACAAGGAAAAACATCATGCCACACAGGTTGGTTAAAGTCAGCTGGAATGTTGATTCCTATGGGCTATCTAATCGGAAATAACTACACCGAGGTAATCGGTGATGTAGAGGATATTGAATCATTACGTAATACTATCTTTAATTTCTTTAATGATGATGCGAGTATCCCTGAATCAGGAACTCCATATTATGGCTATTCAGGTGCTATGAAGTGCCTAAGCGATGGTAAGGGAGAAGTGGCATTTGCCAAAGATTCCACCGTTGATGCATATTGCGATAAAGAAGTGGCTGAGGATAATGAGGATTGGTGTTTAGACCTTGCAGATTACATCAAATTACCAGCATTTGGTAATGCTCCAAGCCATCCACTGATGTACCAACCTAATTCAATCTCAGATTCAGATCGGGCGGCCATAGTATCCGCATTGGTCGAACTACAAGATAGTGAAGAAGGGCGTTCAATTTTAGAAAACATCCTCAATACCCCTGGAATCGTTGAAAGTACTGCTGAACAACATCTGGATTCATATTCGGGTCTTATTTCCCATGTTCCTGGAATCTCACAATACATGGAAGGAAAATACCAAGCATGAGTAAAGACAATTGTTGGAGTAATTGATATGGCCAAATTGTTAGCAAAGTTAGTTGATGTTTCTGTCGGCTATGAAACAACTTTGATCGATGATATTAATCTTGAAATTTACTCTGGTGATGTTATTGCGGTATTGGGTCCCTCTGGAATCGGCAAAACAACACTGCTGCGAACTTTAGCAGGATTGGTTAGGCCAATCTCAGGTTCGGTAGAATTGAAAGTAAAACGGCGAGGAGGTTTAGGATATATTCCTCAAAGACTCGGACTGATTAGCAATTTAAGCGTCCGTTCAAACGTTGAAATGGGTGCGAGAATGCATGCTTCAAAATGGCTACCTCCAATATTCCCATTACCCAAAAAGTTTCGACCTATAGTTGACAAAGCATTGCGTAATTTTGGATTAACTGACTTTTCTAACCAGCCTGTTAGAACGCTATCCGGCGGTCAGCAACGCCGGGTTGCAACAGCAAGAACGGTTGCCCAACAACCAAAACTGGTTCTTGCGGATGAATTCCTAGGGGAACTAGATGATGACAATGTTGAAATCGTCATGCGCACTGTTAAAGCGACGATTAAAGAAAAGAAATCAGCCTTAGTAATGGTTGAACACCATGAAGAGTTGGCATATCAAGTTGCAAATCGAATTTGGAGAATAATTGATGGAAAATTGATCGAGGAGGTGATTCAATGAATACCAAAGTTCTCGCAGTAACTTCAATCTCCTTACTTTTGGCGTTGTTCACATTCAATGATTTAGTTGGTGATTGGGGTAGATTAGAAGGAGGCTGGAGCAATCTAGTAATTTTCTTTGAGGAATCCTTGTGGCCGCCTAACTGGTCTGTGTTGGAAGCACAATCATATCCAGTCTGTGAAGAGAGCGTAGGTCTATTCTGTTCAGTTGCGTGGATGGGCATGGTAGAAACTATCAAAATCGCCTTTGTATCAACTGCTTTCGGTTTCATTATCGCTTTACCTTTGGCAGCCTTCGCTGCAAATAATTTATCTCCAAAGTGGGTTTCATTTCCTGCTCGGGTAATCCTCTCAGCAATGAGGAGTTTACCATCAATAATCTGGGCGATATTATTCGTTATTATTTTCGACATTGGCACACTTGCAGGAATATTCGCAATGACCTTTTACACAGTTGGCTATCTTGGTAAATTACAATTTGAATCTATGGAAGGAATTAGTAACGCACCTCTTGAAGCAGCCAGAGCGATGGGAATGACTCGTGCAGAAACAACTTATCTTGTTGCGATACCAGAATCTGCAAATAATTTACTATCTCATCTTATGTTCATGTTTGAGTATAATGTAAGACATGGAACTGTAATCGGTTTAGTAGGTGCGGGTGGTATTGGATTATACCTCAATACCTATCTGAAAATGTTACAATATGACAAGGTGGTTGCATTGTTGATTATCGTATTCATAGTGGTTGTTTTGATAGACATGTTATCGATGATAATACGCTCGAAATTCACAGAAGAAGGTGATGTGCAAAGGCCTTCTTGGTCTACAATCTTCTTGCCAGCAAAGATGGCATCAACACATCATCACGGTAACTTTGTTCACCAAGAAGATGGCGCAGAAGAGTGATTCTTGTTGTTTCACCAAAAAAGAGTAATCCATTTATGTCAGGATTTATTCAACAGCGATGTGAAGTGAACCATTCTTGTAAAAGACTTGAATACGATCAGGGACTTTCTTTGTCAAGGAAGCAATCGCTTCGTAAACAGCATCGTCTTCAACTTCAAAAATTTTTGCAGCATCTTCAGTTGACCACGGAGTAAGATGGAAATCAGATTGACGTAGCCACTCAAATAATCGAGCTTCTAACTCTGTCAATTCCGCCGCCATAGTATTGCCATAACGCTACCATTCAAAACAGCACCGCAGAATAAGTAGTTTTACAAAGATTCAACTCAACTGAGGTTGACCATTCTTCGGCAGCATTCTTCAGCATCGATATCCCCGTCAAGTAATGTATTCAATGCCTTGGTGAATGGAATTTTGATATTATCATCGTCTGCTCTATCAATGAACATCCTTGTTGCTCTTACTCCTTCAGCAACCATGTGCATCTCTTCCAATGCCTCATCAAGTGTTAATCCAGTTCCCAGTTTTTCACCTAGAGTACGATTTCTTCCATGTGGTGAAGTCGCAGTCACATACAGATCACCTAATCCAGCAGGTCCGAATGCAACTTCTGCTCTCGCTCCTAGTTGGGGTAGTAGTAGACAGCCTTCTTTGAATCCAGCCATAAAAATCGCAGCCTTGAGATTATCTCCACCCAATGTGCCAACTTGCTTCAATCCATCAACCAATCCGCATGCAAGTGCAACTACATTTTTGAAAGCACCCCACAGTTCAGCACCGACGGGATCGGATGCAGGATGTAAGATGAAAGTTTGAGTCGTTAACGTCTTTGCTAGTTTTTTAGCAACAGAGATATCTTCGCTTGCAACCAATGCAGTGGTCATTACTCCCGCAGCGGCTTCTGGTGCGATTGTTGGACCTGTGACAACCGCCAAAGGATTAGCCATGCCAGCAGCAGTCAATTTCTCCTGAATAGCATGCGAAATCATTTGATTGCCAGGGGCCAATCCCTTGGCTAAATCGATAATAACATGTCTTGGTCGTAGGTGTGGGATTACTTGGTCCACGACATCCAAAATAACAGAGGAAGGTACGGCAAGAACTACAACTTCAACCCCATCAAGGGTGTCTGCAATGTGCATTGATACATCCATGCCTTTGAGAGATAGTTTTGGGAGATACTTGTGATTGATATTTTCCATTGTTATGGACTCATATACTTCTGACTCAATAGTCCATCCTTTGACCTTATGACCATCATCAAGCCACATTTTAGCGATAGCGCTTCCCCAATTACCGAGGCCTAAAATTCCAATGGATACCATGTCAACCAATAGTCACCCTGCACCCTTTGCTTAAGTCGCTTACCACTGTAAGAGAATGGTACAGTTAAGTTTTACAACTTATTTGATAATGCCGAATCAGAAAAGATCGTCGTCAGCATCATCTAAATTAATTGCTTCTTTGTCATCCTTTTTGGATTCCTTGGCAGCAGGTATTTGTTCAACTGCAGCAGTTTCATTTATGCCAAGTGATTCTTCAACTTCCTCAAGGTGCATTTGTTGTTGTGCTTTACGAGCAGCGATTGCATTTTCAGAACTTCCACCTTGAAGGGTGAGTGCTCTTCTTCTATCCTCACGGGCTTTACGCTCAAGTTGTCTATGACGAGACTTTTCGATATTTTGTAGCATATACATTGCATCGTGTTCTAGCAATGGTGAATCCGAGATCAATGTGATGTCTAACCATCCACCATCTTCAACGATAAAATCAGCCAGTGGTTCAAAGTTCAAGTCAGACTTCTTGATTTGAGTATAATGCATTGCATTTCCACCACGGTGGTCAACTCCAGAGAAGTGACAATAGAATTCTTTTGTACCAATAGATTCTCTAACTTGGTCAAATAATTCTCCATAATCTTCAGAGGTTCTCATTCTACCATGTCCTCGGGCGTGAATATGTGCGATATTGAGGACAGGTATTGTGCCTTCAACGTGGTTGACAACTTCTAGAACTTCTTCTAAACTGCCCCACAACTCTTGCCTTCCAGATGTTTCAACTCCGATTTTAGAAGGAGTACCATCTTTTATCCAAGGGAATACAGGGAATTCGTCCTCATCATCATGCCAGATATCGGCAACACGGTCGACAATTCCTGCGAATACATTAGCGACTTGCTCGTTAGCAGCAGTTCCACGACTCATGCCACCATAATGGCCGGCGTGTAAAGTGATATGGCGAGCATTAATTGTACGGGCCGCTTGTAAAGTAGATTCAATCTTGGTTAAACTTCTACCTCTTTCAACTCTATTGCCCAATAATTCTGAATAATATGGTCCATGAATGTTCATTTCAAACTCGGTTTTATTTGAAAGTACACCAGCTTGCCAATATTGCTCAAAGTGATTCGGAGCAACCATACGAACGGTTTGAACTTCCATTGTTTCCAGTCCGAGTGAAATTATATCGTCCATTCCTTCAACAATTGTCCTTCCTTTACAGGACAATGGAATTCCGGCTGGACCTAACTTGATTGGCATAGCATGACCTCCCCGCAGAACCAATCCAATGGTCGTCTCTCCTTAACCCCTTTCTGTTGACTGTTTCCCAAATCCATTCTTTTTCTCCCCATTTCACTATAATAGAAGATACGACTATCTATGAAGTAGAGGCATAACGAGTGGTCATGGACGAGGCGATATCTAGGGCTATTGACGCTTTCAAAAGCGGCAATCCGATTTGCCTTTTTGACTCGGAAAACAGGGAAGGAGAAACCGATTTACTATTCCCTGGACAATTCGCCCAGCCGGCCACTATGCGTCAATTGAGAAAGGATTGTGGAGGATTACTGTTTTTGGCAATAGGCCATGACATAGGAGAATTGTTTTCTCTACCATTTTTACAAGATTTGCATACCCATCCAGCATTGGTTGCAGATAATTTAGTACTAAAGGAATTAGTTACCAATGATTTGCGCTATGATACACGTTCAGCATTTACACTATCATTGAATCATCGAGGAACATATACCGGGATTACAGATCACGACAGAGCTTTGACTACACGACGTTTTGCAGAATTATCCGCAGAATGTCAACAGACTGGACTTAGCGGAGAAGAAGCAAGAAAAGCACTTGGCAACGAGTTTAGAACCCCAGGGCACATTCCTGTTTGCAGGGAGACCGAAGGAGGATTATCCCGACGCCAAGGACATACTGAACTAGCGGTAGGGTTGGCGCGTCTTGCAGGAATGACTCCTGTGGTCATCGGTGCGGAGATGCTACAACCAGATGGTGACGGCGCATTGTCAGTAGAAGATGCACGCGCTTGGGCCATGCAGAGAGATATTCCATTCCTAGAAGGGGCACAATTAACCGCTGCTCTAAATGTGTAAATAGCAACCGATATTAACAATAATAGCAACCTGTTGCAAGTGATAAGGTGAGACGATGAAGAGAGTGATGGCAGTTGGAGTTTTTGACTTACTCCACGCAGGCCATTTGCATTACTTAGAGCAGGCCAAAGCATTAGGGGGGCACCTCACCGTAGTTGTCGCACATGATGATACGGTGCGCAAGAGAAAGCATGAACCTGTAACCGGTCAAGACCTCCGTCGTAGAATGGTCGAAGGATTAAAACCAGTAGACGATTCAATAATCGGCAATCCACCAGACGTTCCTATCTTTGACATTTTGCCTATTGTCAATCCGGATATCATTGCACTTGGTTATGACCAAATACATGCGGTTGAGAAAATAAAATCCCAATTGGCTGAATTAGGTCTTGATTCCATAGAGGTCACCAGAGTTGAAGGTCTTAGTGATGATTTAGATGGCACTCGTAAGATTATTGCCAGAATCTTAGAATTGGCTACAGAGAGAAAACAATTAGATGATTCAAAGGATGGTGAGTGAATGTTCACTGGAATCGTCCAAGGTATTGCAACTATCAGGGCCACTTCACAAGGTGAGTCGGTTATGACATTGTCAATCACCTTGCCAGCAACTGAAAATTTACAAATTGGTGCGAGCGTTAGTATCGATGGAGTTTGCTTGACAGTGACATCAATAGATGGCTTAAATGTCAATTTTGATGTTATCGCGGAAACATTGCACAGAACAACACTCTCCGACTTAGAAGTCGGTAGTCAAGTTAATTTTGAACGAGCACTTCGATTTGGAGATGAGTTGGGCGGTCATCTATTGTCTGGCCACATCATGTCGGCTGGATTAATTCATTCAATTACAGAAAATGGTGAAGGTAAAGAGGTCTCTATTATCGCTCCACCTTCTTTGCAAAAATACATCATTGAGAAAGGATTTGTAGCAATAGATGGAATTTCATTAACCGTTGGAGTCGTTGAATCAAATATTTTCGCACTGCATATCATCCCTGAAACCCTCCGCATGACCACTTTGGGTTCAAAACAAGAAGGCGATGCAGTGAATATTGAGATAGATTCAAACACCCAAACAATCGTATCTACGGTAGAGAGAATACTCGCAGGGAAGTGATATCATGGCTAAAATTTCTATTATATGCGGATCGTACCATAAGGAACAAATCACCAGAATGCTAGAATTCGCCCAACAAGAAGCGGAAACATTAGGGTTGGAAATTGCTGAAGTAGTGTGGGTTCCAGGTGCAATGGAAATCCCGCTAGCCCTTGAAAGACAATTACGTAAAGATGAAATCGATGCGGCCGCATGCTTAGGAATCATCGAAAAAGGACAAACTAAGCATGGTTTAGCAATGGGCCAAGCGGTCACTAAAGCAATAGTAGATCTACAATTGAAACACGACAAACCAATCGGTTTAGGGATTATCGGACCAGGTGCAAAGCCGGAACACATTGAGCCGCGTATTGAGCCTCATGCTAGAGCTGCAATATCTGCAATTTCTTCGATGCTGTGAGTTTTCTCTTTCTTCAAAATATACCACCATACGGCGCCAAGAATAATCGCTTGTGGCCAGAAGAACCACCATTCACTCCATCTGGCACCATCTATCATGAAATCGCTGAACGGATATAGGAATGGGGTTGGAAAGAACCTAATCGTATGGCCAGGAATATCTAATAAAATATGGAATAACCAAGGTATGACAAATACCCAAGCCATGTATTTCGGATTTTCATGATTCTTTGCCTTTAGAATGTACCAAGCAACAAGAAATAAAATCGCTACAATTGTCAAAGAATGAGACCATTGATAGATACTCCACGCTATTGGCAGGTCCGAAGTGACTGTATTTCCATCTACTCTAACCGGCTTTATGCTATAGATTAAGCCATAGATAGTCGAAGGTATGAATGCGACTAAATCAGGAAGGATTGCCATTGGCCCACTGACCTTCCATGACATTTTGCCTCTGGTTAATGCCATTCCCCATAGCCAGTGTGAAATGACATCCATGTCTCTAGGGCGGTATTGTTTTGCTCTTGAATGTTGATAGACAATGTTCAAGAATTATACTCACTCCGCAAAGGATATGGGCGACAATATACACAATGTAATAATCATCGGAAGTGGACCTGCAGGGTACACTGCTGGACTTTATAGCGCACGTGCTATGTTAGAACCTCTAATGTTTGCAGGATATATGTCTGGGGGACAATTAATGCTGACAAGTGATGTTGAAAATTTCCCTGGCTACCCACAAGGTATTGGCGGTCCTGAGATGATGGTGCAATTGAGAGAACAAGCAGAACGATTTGGACTGAAGGTCGAGGACCTAAATGTTGAATCCGTAGACCTTTCTGAAAAACCATACAAAGTGGTAGTTGAAGGAGAGACTTATTTGACTCATGCAATAATCGTTTCAACCGGTGCAGAATCAATTTGGCTCGGTGTTAAGGGTGAAGAAGAGCAGAAAGGTCGTGGAATTTCAACTTGTGCTACATGTGATGGTGCTTTCTTCAAGGACGAGGAAGTATTGGTTATCGGAGGAGGAGATTCTGCCTGTGAAGAAGCAACATTCTTGACTCGCTTTGCAAGTAAGGTAACACTTATTCATCGCAGAGATGTCTTCAAAGCTTCAACAATAATGTATGAAAGAGTACTTAATCACGACAAGATAGAAATCAAAACCTTTAGACAAATTAAGGAATGGATAAGTGATGAAAAAGGATTGACTGGAGCGGTTCTTGAAGACCCACGGGATGGTTCAACATCGACAATAGCGGCAACAGGTGCATTCATTGCGATTGGCCATACTCCAATTACTGCATTCCTAGATGGACAAGTAGAAACAGATGGAGAGGGATACATTCTACACAAGAAACACACAATGACTTCGGTCGATGGTGTATTTGCTGCTGGAGATGTAGTTGATACTCGTTACAAACAAGCTATTACTGCTGCTGGAATGGGATGTCAGGCAGCAATGGATGTTGAAAAGTGGCTCGAAGATAACGTCGAGTGAGACTTATTTCACTTATCCGGCGGATTCATTGCTATGATGCCGCTGGCCAGTCTATGGTCGACCTGTCTCGTCATGCGCGGCATATTTCATTGCCACAAGTTGGCATAACGGGTCAACAAAAATTGTCAGATGCTAGTGTTCTCGTTGTAGGTGCGGGAGGATTGGGAAGTCCTGCATTGCTTTACTTGGCAGCAGCAGGTGTCGGAAGAGTAGGGATCATCGATGATGATACAGTAGATATTTCTAATTTGCAGAGGCAAATTATTCATAGCACAAATAATGTTGACAAACCTAAGTCTCAATCTGCAAAGGAGAGTATCAATTCACTTGACCCAGCAATCAAAGTAGTTTCTATAGAAGAAAGGCTTACTCCCGATAATGCAATTGCGATATTGCAGCAGGGCTGGGATGTATTGATAGATGGAACCGATAATATTCCGACTCGATATTTGATAGATGATGCATGCTCAATACTAGGAATTCCTTGGATATACGGTTCGATTCATCGTTTTGAAGGGCAAGTTACTGTGTTCAATCATAACGATGGACCATGTTACCGTGATTTGTTTCCTGAAGCACCACCTGCAGGCTCAGTTCCTAATTGTGAAGAAGGTGGTGTTCTAGGAGTATTACCCGGAGTTATTGGTTCAATTCAGGCTACGGAAGCGATTAAGGTGATATTGGGAATCGGAGAATCTTTGTCGGGTCGCCTTTTAATTTATGATGCAGAAGGAATGGAATTCAACACCTTAAAGTTTTCAAAAAATGATGATAGAGAGTCAGTTTCCGACTTGAAGATGGTTACTGAAATGTTTGATTCTAGCCAATGGTGCTCCCCCGATTCCAATACTTTCAAAATTGACAATGGCCAAGAAGTTAAAAAAGGAAAGGTTAGCCACGAGAAAATAATGATTGCTGAAATTACCATGGAAGAAGTAATCCAAAAGAGAGACAATGGATGGTCGCCGTTTATTTTAGATACACGTTCTGAAATGGAATATAATCAAGCAAGAATTGCTACGGTCGACCTTCATATCGAACATGGCAGAGTCCAGTCAATAATGAATGATTTACCTGCGGATAGAGATGTTTTGGTTTACTGTAAATCAGGAGTCAGATCGCAAATGGCAATAATGCTTCTAGCAAAGTCTGGCTTCGATTCTTCAAGGCTATTCAACCTAAGTGGTGGTATTCTAGCATGGCATGCTGCCAAGCCTGATGAAATCATTAACTGAGGGTGTGAGATACACTATTTGACTTTTTGAAGCCCTTCAAAAAACAGCCTAAAACTTGCATTTGAGGGGAAGAGTTTGAAGGCTGATGGCCAACCCCTATGGGGTTGAAGAGGTGATTGCATGGCAAAAGTAATCGTTGCAGATGAGAATGAAGGTCGGCGCAATCTCCTCGCATCTTCACTGGAAAGAGAAGGCTTTGATATTACTCGAGCTAGTACTCTTCGCCAAGCAGAAGGCACAGCGTTAGCAACAATGCCCGAAGTTGTATTGTTAGAAGGTGATTGGAGTACTGGCGATGTTATAGATGCTAGTCAGCGCTTAATGAGTGATCCTGAATTTGCATTCAAATGCCGCATCGTCGTATTATCGCGCAATGTAACTGATGATTTTTTGTTAGCTGCTGCGAAAGCAGGAATTTCAGAAGTAATGTCAAAACCGATTGATATGCCTTCATTGATTGAACAAGTTGGCAAACATACTCGTAAGCAATTTGTTCCTCCACCTGCAGATGTCGATCGTGGGGCTGGTGGCGGAGGTTCTTTCGATGTTGGAATGATGATGGGTGATGGTAAATGGGCCCTTCCAATGTTGAAAGGTTTGATAAGTCCTGAAAAGATTAACGCCGATTTCCTCGATGAAATAATGCAACAACTGGGAGAGGAAGGAATCGTAGTTGATGAGGCAATAGATTTGTCAATGATGTCTTCAATGCTGCGAATCGCCTTGAATCGATTAGTAGGGGAAGCGAGTGAAATTTCTGCTCAAAATGAATTAAACGACGGCTCTGAGAGTGATGCAGTCGAAGGCCAAACAAATAAATCATCAATACCTTCATTTAAACAAATGAGTAAAGGCAAAAATACACTGGGTGGTGGAGGGAAATCATCTAACAAAATCAAACTGAGTTCCTCGATGGAAGATATTCTTCAAAACCAAGCAGATAATATTGAAGATGAAATAATTGAAATAATGGATTCAATTCTTGATGAAGAACCTGATTTGATTGCGATTCACGAAGACGAGTTTATGGTTAAAATCGACCCTCAGGTTCTGAAAATGACTAGATTAACAACCGAGATTATACATGAGTTGATGTGGAGTCTTGGTCGGCCAGGTGCAGTTTCAGATTTGACATTAATGACGCAAATTGAAGATGCTGCGAAATTAACCAAGGAAGTTCTTGATTCCTTACCAGAACTGGAGGAAGAGGAATGAATAGTCAAGAAAGAAAGATGGCATTTGTATTTCCAGCCTTAATCATGGCTCTATTCGTCAATTATCTCGGTTATGCATTCATCGTGCCGATATTGCCTGCGTGGCAAAATCAATTCGGGTTCAATGCAACTCAAGCGACATTATTGATTTCAATTTGGGCGGTTCCGATGTTTCTATTGGGTCCACTAACGGGTCGCTTAACGGATAAAATTGGTTGCGGTAAAATAATTCTAATCTCTTTAGTTCTACTGTCGGCTTCCGCACTGATGTATCTTGTAGCAACTGAAGAGTTACTACCGCACCCATTCCTAATTCTTGCGGGAGCCAGATTAGTACATGGCGCATCAGGTGCGGCAATAATGACGGCATGTCTGGCATCAGCATCACAATTATGGCCTAATAAATTCGGAGAGCAGGCTGGAAAACTAATCGCAATGGCAGCGATTGGAGGTCTATTAGGGCCAGTTCTCGGTGGGGTTTTATTCCAATACTTTGGCTCAGTAGCTTTCGTCGTATTATCACTTGTAACCCTTCTTGCAGTTCCTATAGTCTGGTATTGCTCCTCGGTTATTGGGGATGCACAAGAACCGACGCAAGTTAATGTTTCACTGAAGGTATTCATTACTAACCCAGTCTTGCTAAGAGTTGGAATCTTGGTTGCAATAACCACGTTAGCAACCGGTGCATTGGAAGCCGGAGGTCCATTATTCCTCCATGACAACTTGGGCTTAGGACCAGCAGCGATTGGAGGGGTACTATTGGTAATGGTATTCACTCAGGGTATTGGTTCATTGTTTTGGGGCAAATTAGTCGACAAGAATGGTCCTACCAGATATATGCTGATGGGTTGGGTAGTAGTTACTATTTCTTTGGCTTTGGTCGGAATCTTAGGATCTCATCTATCGGGGAGAGAAGCGATTTTTGCGATGATCTTGATGCTCGGGATATACCAATTCGCTATTGCAGCAACTCAAATACCAATGCTGACTATGATAGATGCTGCTGCTAACCAAGCCTATGGTTCAGGTAACCCTGGATTGGCCTTTGGAGCATTTGGTACTGCGTGGGCAGCAGGAACGATCGTTGGACCGCTAATCGTTGGACCAATGTATGACCTATCTCATTCGTGGCCGCTTTCACTCGGCCTTCTAGCCGTACCAGCATTGATAGGTTTTGTGATGACATATAGAAACCAAGATTTGCTCACAGAATGCTATAATTCTGAAATGAGTACGCGTCTTGAGTCAGAGTAATACTCTTTGTTTAATCAACTAAAATAATAAATTCCCAATGCTATGAAGGGGGAGATAAACAAGAACTTTGTTAATGGTTTCCACCACCATTTCCTCTCCATCTTTTCCAAATTGATAGTATCGGCAACACCTACAGCAATCGTTTCAGCAACAAGACCGATTCCTTCAGGAGGTGGCATATCCATATTATGGTACTTATTGGATATCAATGTTTCTAATAATTAGTTGCAAATGATGCATAGGCTTGAAGGAGACTTCCTTCTGCGCCAACATGAGGCTGTAACATGGAACAAGGCGACTTACCAGTTATTCACGGCGCTGATTGGCGCCCACAAGCCCCTCTTGAATTCATTCAACAACTTCATGCAGATGCTGCTAGGAGTGAAGTGCTTCGCTTTGTAACACAGCGCCACGATGGTCATTTATTCCTCGTCGCTACCGTTTGGGATCACATGATTGGAAATGAACCAAAACAATTTGAGGGCCCTTCATGGCATACTTTTAGCAGTCGTTTTTTGGTTGCATTGGATAAAGCAATCAAAGCGCAAATAAATTCAAAGATGGAAGGCCAAGGAGATGTGGAAGTTATTCCACGAAGAACTTTGGATGAATTTTTGGAAAGAAGAAATACACATTTTATTATTGATATGCGTTTGACATTAAGACGCTTAGCCCATTACATGTCTGTAACGATAGAAAACCGTCTCGAATGGCAAAGATTGATGGAAAGAACTCGATATTTGGATGACCAATTGAAGAATATTTTTAGCGAAGGGATTGAAACTCCAGACGGCAGTAAATTTGGAGGCAAAGGTTTCCGTTCTACCTGGCAAGAAGGAGTTGTAGCAGTTGCCACCGCCTTAAACCGTCAAATCGATGCACCACGCGGCTCCACTCCCGGAAATGGTTATGATGGCGATTTAGTTGCACCAATGATTAGAGATATCGGTCTTGGATTGGCAATGGGAGATACTCCTCTAGATGTAATGGCAGCAAATGTTGGAAAAGCCGGTTCTAATCAAAATGGTGGCTGGGAAAATGCTGGTGGGAGAGATTTACACGTAGGCGCATGGCATGTAGGCGTTCTACCTCCTACTGCGCCATTGCCTATTGCTAGCGTTACGATGACGGGACTCGCATTCGCAGCATGGAGGCAAAATTTGTCAAGATTCCATATTGCTTGTATTGGCGAAGGTGCTTCATCCTCCGGAGAATATTGGGAGGCACTCAATTTAGCAGGTGCTAGAGGTCTACCGATTTGCTACATCTTACAAAATAACCAAATCGCTTTGGATACCCCTCCTGCGAAACAATCAGGAGTAGAAGTTTGGGCGGATAAAGCAGTAGCGATGGGATTCCCGTCTTGGACAATCGATGGCTCAGACCCAGCATCTTGGCACGCTAGCACCGCAGTTGCACGTGAATTCACTCTTGAGGGTGGCGGACCTACAATGATTCATGTCGAAACAATGCGTGGTTGTGGCCATGCCCATCATCACGACGATCTCTATCTTGGAAGCGAGACAGGAACTCCACCAGGCTATGTAGACAAAGACTTACTTGCTTACTGGGAAGCGAAGGACCCAATTCCAACACATCGCCAACTTCTAGTTGACCTCGGAGTGAATGAAGATGTATTGCTCGCAATTTCTAATGAAGAGAAGGAACTCGTTGAGGATGCTCGTGGAGATATTGAGGATATGGAATGGCCAAGTCCAGAGACTGTGACCAAAGGAATTACTTCCCTCAATGATGCAGATACTCACCAAGACCATCTGTCAAGGATTAATGGGACAGAGGAAATACTGTTGCTAGATTCCCCTCTTGAAGTTGGACAATGCATTTTACAATATTCTGAAAGTGGTGGTTGGACATATGCACGCGCTATTCAACAAGCGATGGCCGATATTGCGACACGCCATCAAGAGAACTGTGTCTTCATCGGAGAAGATATGGAAGTTGCCGGAGCCTTTGGAATGAATATGGCATTGAAAAATGCGGGTCATTCTGATAAATTGATAGACATGCCACTTTGTGAGGCAGTCATCGTCCACACTGGCGTGGGCGCTGCATTATCAGGGATGAGGCCAATGATCGAAATTCAATTTGGAGGATTTGCAGCTCTTGGCTATAATGCACTCATCAATAATGCTGCAATGCTTCGTTGGAGATGGGGAGCAGAGTGTCCAATGACTATTCGGATACCACTCGGAGGCAAAACTCGTTCAGGTCCTTTCCATGCTAACATGATTGAATCGTGGTTTGCTAATGACCCGGGATTAGTGGTCCTAGCTCCAGCAACGCCACAAGATGCCTACGACCTCCTGATGGAGGCTGCAGAATTGAATGACCCAGTTTTGATGCTTGAGCACATTGGATTGTATGGATTGAGAGGCGGTCTAACTGGGTGGGGTCAAAATATTAATCAGATAGTCGATACTGAATCGGTAAAACAATCGATTGAAAATAATCAACCATTCAAAATTGGTAAAGCCGCAGTAATCCGTGGTGGCAGGGATGTCACTCTGGTAACTTGGGGCTCAATGCTTCACGTTGCGCTAAAAGCAGCACAGCAATTGGCTCAAGAAAACATTGAAGTAGAGATAATTGATTTACGAACACTAATACCATTCGATGCCCAAACATGTATTGAATCGGTGACTAGGACAGCTAGGCTAGTTATCTTACAAGAAGGTCAATGGAGCGGTGGGCTTGGCCATACAATACAATCGAGAATTTTAGAATCTTGTTTTTACAATATGGAATCTGCACCAGTTGTGATTGGTGCTTTGGATACTCCAGTACCATTTTCTCCTCCTCTGGAAGATCATACAATACCTTCTCTAGAACACGTTATTGAAGTGCTACGAACCACCTGTCGTTGAATCATTCAGCGCTTTCGTTTTTGGATTTAATTCTCAAAAACAATTCAGCAGCAAGCCAGGCTCCAATTATAGTTGAAATAATATAGAGTGGCATGCTGCTATAGATTCCAGAAATTAAGTTAGGACCAATTGTTCGTGCAGGGTTCATGCTCGCACCAGTAGCAGGTCCAAACAAAAATGCCAATATTCCTACACATCCACCAACCCAAGAAGCAATAATTATTCTATTTTTACTATTGCTGATAATCCATAAAATATTTGCCATCAAAACAAAAGTGATGAATACTTCGATAAAGAATGCACTTAGGTAATTATGGTTGATTGCAATCGTTGTTGGTCCAGTGCCAGCATCTGCAGCAGAAATAGCAATTGCAGCGAGCAATCCGCCAATCACTTGAGCAGAAATATATGGGATAAGCGCATTTTTTTCTAAATCACCGTGTCTGTAAAAAGCAATGCTCACCGCTGGATTGATATGAGCCCCTGAGATTGGTCCAAAAATTAGTATTGCTGTTGTGACTGCAACTGCAAATGACAAACAAATAACCGCTGCTGAAGCGCCATAAGCGATACTTCCGCATCCTACTGCAACCATCAATGCGGTACCTATCATTTCGGCCCCTGCGCGTTTCCACATATCTTGTCCCCATAACCGGGGTATTATTTGGTTTTCCTAAAAACGAACCAATTGATTATATTCTCACATAAATATCAAGAAGGAATGCAGATGACGGTTGGACATGGCTGAGGAAAAAAAGGTAATGGGCATACCAGAATTAATCCATTACAATACTCTTGCAGTTACAGGTTCGTTATTCATTGGGATAATCGCCTTCAAGTTTGGGGGCGAAAAGATTGGTTGGGATAATCTTCCACTAACATTATTTGTTTTAGCATTGGCATTAGCCTTATTGGTTACATCTGCGGACTTTTTCATTAAAGGTGCTAAAGGGTTAGCCCAAAGAGCAGAGATACCAGAAGTTGTTATCGGCCTCACCGTCGTTTCTATTGGTACTTCGTTACCCGAGATAGTGTTAACTTCGATATCTGCAATAGATTCCGCAAACGATCCTGGTCTTGCCAACTTTGCAATCAGTGGAATATTCGGCTCTATTTTGGTTCAAATCACCCTGATTCTTGGAGTCGTAGTTTTGTTTAGAGGTATGAAAATACGCCCTTCATGGCTGAAACGAGATGGGCTAATAATGCTCTTTTCATTATTATTACTAAGTTTCTTTATCTACACAGGACAAGAGTTAAATCGTATTGAAGGATTGATTTTAGTTCTACTCTATGTCGCATACGTGTATTGGTTACTGCTAAATCGTAAAGAGATTAAAGCGGATGAAATGAAAGACAAATCAATTGATATTGAGGCCACAGGTTCTAATTGGACTACAGCGGCTTATATCGTTATGATCACATTGGGTCTTTCATTTGCAGTCTTTGCAGCTCAACATCTAGTATCAATCGCAGATGATTTGGCAAAGTCAATGAATATTCCACATTCAACAACCGGCTCAACTATTTCTGGATTCGGGACTTCTCTACCTGAATTGACTATTGCCTTGATGGCTGCCAGAAAAAGTGAGGGTGTGGCGATAGGTACTCTGATTGGCTCCAATATTACAGACCCATTATTGTCTATAGGAATTGCCGCGCTAATCAGTCCATTAGCGATAACAAGTTCCGAGGCACCAGAGTTACTACACTTTATCATTCCAACAACCATAATCGGTTCATCGCTTGCAATTTTCATGATGTGGACACAATATGAATTTAAGCGTTGGGAAGGGTTAGTATTGGTCTTATTTTACGTGGCTTTCTTATCAGTTCTAGTGGCAGAACATTTCCAATACCTCTCATTTTAATTGAATAAAAGCATTCACCGGTTTATTGTTAACCTGTAAATTACCTAATTCAGATGTTATTTTTGTTTCAATCCTCATAAGGGGGTTCTTGTTGGGGCTGTTATGGTCAACTTCCAACTCGATGAGATGCAGGAGATGTTGCGTGAACTCGCTCACGATTTTGCAGTCGATGAGATTCGTCCTAATGCTGAGCATTGGGATGCGAACTCTGAATATCCTAAGGAGGCCATACAGGCCGCACATGAGATGGGACTGCTAAACTTGCATATTCCTGAAGATTATGGTGGCCCTGGATTAGGTACGTTCGAGGAAGTTTTGGTCAATGAAGAACTTGCTTGGGGAGATCCTGGGTTTGCTACAGCGGCCTATGCTACTTCTTTGGCCTGCGCCCCTATCATCACCGGTGCAACCGAAGAACAGAAGCAAAAATGGTTGAGAAAAGTTTCACAAGATGGTGCTTTGGCATCATATGGTGTGACAGAACCAGGGGCAGGTTCTGATTTAGCAGCTTGTAAAACAACAGCAATCCGTGATGGAGATGAATACGTCATCAATGGTTCAAAGATGTTTATCACGGGGGCAGGATATGCAGACTTCTTCTTCATTCTAGCAAAAACAGACCCAGATGCTGGTTACAAAGGAATGTCTGGATTTATTGTTGAAGCAGGTACTGAGGGCTTCACACTGGGCAAGAAAGAAACCAACATGGGGCAGAGATGTTCTGATACACGGGCAATTACATTTGACAATGTAAGAGTTCCTATTGAGAATCTAATAGGTGGTTCTGAGTCTGGTGGTTGGATGAATGCAATGAATGCCTTTGACATGAGTAGGCCGAATATCGCCGCTCATGCCACAGGTTTGGCAAGAGCAGCGTATGAGCATGCATTGCAATATTCAAATGAACGCCATTCATTTGGTAAGCCATTGCACAAGCACCAAGCGATACAATTCATGCTAGCAGATATGAAAACTAAAATCGAGGCTAGTAGATTATTGACTTGGAAAAGTGCTTATGAAGCAGATAATGGAATTCGTAATACAGAGTCTGCAGCTCATGCTAAGAGATTTTCAGCTGATGCAGCAATGCAGGTTTCTACCGATGCAGTACAAGTTTTCGGCGGCTATGGGTATTCAGAAGAATATCCTGTGGCGCGTCTTATGAGGGGTGCAAAAGTTATGCAGATTTTTGAAGGTTCATCACAAGTTCAAAGAATGATTATTGGCCGTGAAATTACTAAAGATTTCTAATTTTTATCGTGATCCACGAATTTTGTCGGCTTCTCTATCCCAGTCATAAATCATCTTTTCAATATGGTTTTCTCTCATTTCTTGCTGTTCTAATTGCAGTTCAAGATCTATACTTTCCTTTTCAGCAGATGCTGTGGTATGGATTAATAGGTTTGCGAGTACATCAAAAGTAGAATTGACAAATGCTAACTCATTTCGCCGCATATCCTCCTGTTCTACTTCCCACTCGTCTTCCCATTCACCAAAAGGGTCCTCTCCTTGATTCAACATCTCTGAAGTAACGATTCCTTCCTCTTGGAAAATTTCAATAGTTGAAAGTCGCTTTCTCGGACAAATGATGAATTGAGCGAGTAATGGAATGTCCAGCGCTGTAGTTTTGTCATTTGCCAAGGATAAGCATAGGCTGACTAAACTATCTCCGATCGGGAACCGTCCTCCACTTCTTCTCGTGTGGATGCATAGGTCAACAACCATTGAATTATTGCTTTTAAAGTCTGATTTCCACGCAGCACCCTTTACTATAATCGCCCAAGAACTGGTCCAATGTTTTGGATCTTTAATCGGTTTATCCATATTGTGCGATTTAATTTGGGAGGCATTTATTTTGTACCAGCGCCTCGACATTCCTTTGACAAATATCTCCACCTTTCCGTATTCTTCATCTTCCCATTCAAGTGAATCATTACTTTCTACAGTATCAAATAACAACTGCATCGACCTATGATAAGGTCCTGACATTTCACTCTCAGAATGTTCCATGGGTGCTGAGAATAACTAGGGTATTTCAAGACGCGAAGTTGTTCCACAGCGTGATTGACTAGATTTTCAAAAATAATAGCCGATTACTCAAAGAATAACCCCGACATGGCAACATCATGGCCAAGGGGATTCCGGCGATTATTTTGGCAGCAGGAGCATCATCTCGCCTTGGCCAAGCAAAGGCACTTGTCAGTATTGGAGATACCAATTTACTTGGTTTGGCCCATCGCCGTTTACAAAATGCTGGTTGCTCTCCTATTGTTGTAGTAACATCATCTGAATTAGCATTTGATTGTTTGACTTCTGTACCGGGCGCTACAATCGTAATCAATAAGGCACCACAAGATGGCAGAACTGGAAGCATTCAATGCGGTTTGATGTCATTATGTGGCGATCACGGTAGAACTCCTAGAAGAGTGCTAATTGCGCCAGTGGATAGACCGGGATGGAATGTGTCCATGGTTAAACAGTTAATGGAATCTGACAACTCTTGTAAGCCAGTAAGTGGCAACAGAAGCGGTCATCCAGTAATCCTTGTCGATGGAGATATTGAAGAGGTATTGGCCTCTTATCCTGATGAGGCATTGAGGGATATTGTTTCATTTGATTCGGTTCAGGTAGATTACCAATTAATATCACTGAATATTGACACCGAACAAGATCTACAGTTGTTATTGGAACACGAGCAAATACTTCTGGAAAAAGGCTGAACTTTTTCAGTCGCAAAGTGTATGTGTGAACCCCGCAAGGAGTGGTTATGACCGCAGCGGTTTTGGCATGGACATTATCACGTCTTGACCGAGGTCATTCTGTAGTCTTAGCCAGTGTCATCAGCACAGCGGGTAGCGTCCCTGGTAAAGTGGGTGCGAAATTGGCACTTTCTGGATTTGATGAGCATCAGCAATGGGTTGGCACCGTTGGCGGTGCAGGCCTTGAAATGAAGGTTTTACAGCGCTGTAGGGAGTTGCTAGAGCAATCATCAAAGCCTAGTGGGGAGGTACTTACTTACGGTTTAAACAAGGGTGCGAAGGGCTATCAAGTAACACCTCTTGATTCGTTATGCGGGGGCCAAGTCACTCTCGCTATCGAGGTGATTATTGCTATGCCACATGTATTATTGATGGGTGCTGGACATTGCGCCAAGGCATTGGTCAATGTCTTCGAATCATTGGATTGGAATTATTCAATTCATGATACTAGAACTGACTTCGTTAGTTCGGATGAATTCGTTAATTCAAAGGAATTACATTGCAGTTCGGTTAAATCATTCTTTTGTGGCGATCAACACAAAGAGGCAGAGACGAAGCAATCTCTCTCTCGCTTTAGTGATATTTTGTTACTTGGCCATGATTGGGCTGAAGACCAAGAGAGGTTGATTAGTTTGCTAACCACACTCGAATCAGAAGATGAAATAGATTCCAACATCACACCAAGAATCGGTGTCATCGGTAGTAGAAGCAAGTGGCAATCTTTTGAGTCTGAATGCTTGAATGCAGGTATCTCTCAACAATCTCTGAATGGGATTCAATGTCCTATTGGATTAAGCATTGGTGCTGAAACTCCAGAGGAGATAGCGATTGCTGTAATTGCACAAATCCTCTCCACCCATAAGGGAGTCGACCATTCACAGCCTACTTGGCGAAGTAAGCAGTAATTAATCTCTTTTTGTAGATTGATAACTATCAATACTTGAATCCAACCGGTTGATAAAGTATCGGCAAACCGGCAATGGTATGACCACTCTCCACTCACACCATGACAAGCGCTGGGCTATTCTTGGCATTATGAGTCTCAGCCTCGTTATCGTCATGCTCAACAATGTCACACTTAACGTAGCATTACCTAACTTAGCACTTGATTTAAAACTCAAATCAAATAGTGAAATGCAGTGGATAGTAGATGCATATGCGCTAATATTCGGTGGAACTCTGTTGGTGATGGGTTATCTTGGCGACCGCTTTGGCCGTAGAAGTGCCTTACAACTAGGTCTGATAATATTGGCCAGTTCAGCAGGTTGGGCGGCATTTTTTGCTGAAACAGCAAACCAAGTAATCGCTGCAAGAGCGATGATGGGGTTGGGAGCGGCATTGGTAATGCCCGCTACTCTTTCGATTGTAATTGTTGTATTTCCTAAAGAAGAACGTGGTAAGGCAATTGGAATATGGGCTGCAATGGCAGGAATTGGTGCCCCAATTGGATTACTTGTCGGAGGCTATATCATGGAACATTATGATTGGCAAACTGTGTTCTTGATCAATATACCAATCATTATCTTGGCACTTATTATCGGAGCAATTTATGTTCCCGAATCAAAGGAAGCAAAAACGACACCATTGGATTGGTTCGGTTCAGTGCTATCAATTTTAACTCTAAGTGCAATTCTCTATGGGATTATAGAAGGTCCAAATTTAGGATGGACTAGTAACGAAGTAGTGACTGCCTTTGTAATTGGAATTGTTTCGCTAGTAACATTCATAAAATGGGAGAAAAAGACGGAATATCCAATTTTGCCAATGTCATTTTTCTCAAATAGAGGATACACTGTAGGTCTTGTGGCTCTTGGTCTCGCATTTTTCGTTATGTTTTCATTTATGTTTATGCAGATGCTCCATTTCCAATTGGTCAGAGGATATTCACCGCTTGAAGCAGCCATTCGTTTCTTCCCATTACCATTTGGATTAATGCCAGCAGCAGCTAATAGTGATAAATTAGTTTCAAAATTTGGAGTTAATCGTGTAGTGGGAACTGGATTACTATTAGTGACCTTGGCTTTAGCAATCTTTTCACAAGTTTCAATGGATACGCCTTACATAGTATTGGCAATGATGTTTTGGTTCCTCGGTTTAGGAATGGGATTGACAATGGCTCCTTCAACAACGGTTGTTATGGATGCAATACCAGAGGATAAGGCTGGAGTCGGTAGTGCTACCAATGATGCAAGCCGAGAAGTTGGAGGCGCATTAGGAATTGCAATCGGTGGTAGTGCATTGAATGAATTATATCAAAGAACCATCGTAATTCCAGAGGGGCTAGAATCTTACACGAATGTAATCAACAGATCTTTCCCAGAAGCGATAAGACTTGGCCGACAACTGAAGATGGAAGGAAACCCTGCGGGCGAGATTTTGATTGAAAATGCCCGCTTTGCATTTATTGAAGGAATGCAAGCATCATCTCTTATTGCAGGAGTTATCGCTTTGACAGCATCAATATTTGCTTATCGAATGATGCCTAAAAAGGGCTTTGTCAACGCATTTGAGCAGTTGGAAGAAGAAGAGTAATGATGCGAAGTGATTAGGCCGAATCGTATGGTTTGCGTTGATTCGGTCTCCTATTTTGACTCCGTTATCAGCAATCATTAACTAGAGATTGTTCTTTAATTTCTCTTTATCGATGTTACCCTAAACAATTGGTACAAACCCAACCGGTTTGGATGAACTATCATTAATCCGATATTCGATAACTTTAGATTTCCAGTTCGGAGTAGCCCTTTTGCATCCAATGGTATCCTTCAATTACCCATCGTAAGAGACGGTCTACATGAGTGGGTGTTAAGCCGGCTGCTTTACCCACTTTTTCCAAAAGAACACGCTCTTTGTCATCTACATCTCGGTCAGCCAGTGTCATAAGGCATGCATCTCGAAGTCCGAGTTTGATTGTTTTTGGTTGCATTTGTGACAATAATAAATCCAGATCCAAGGGTTCCGTTAGGCATTCACGAAGTTGTTGGCGGCGTTCGGGTGAAAGTAGGGTTGCGCCCAGGCGCTGTTCGAAGAATGAAAGTTCTGCGCGTGTGATTGAAGAATCTACTTGTGCTAGGCAAGACAGGAGTTGTGCGTAGCGAAAGCGCTCATCGGGGGCAATGTCTGGGAGGATGTCGTGAAGCATGTCGCGTCGTTCACAGCGGTGTTCAAGAGCATTTTGGTCAAGGGAACGTGGATAACCAACAAATACTCGATACTTTAGCCCAAACTGGCGGGAACATGAGAAACCGAACGATTTGCTATTTTTTAGTCTGCCTTCTTTTACTGCCAGCAATTTCTGCTCAAGCGGACGCTGAAGATGATCCTTACTTAGGAGCGATGAATCTCATTGCAACAGTTGATTCAATCAATGAAACCGTTACGTTGTCATGGCGTAATATTGACACCGTAAATTACCAACTACTGGATGCTTTGAAAACAACCAATTACAGTATATTCCGTTCAGATGAACCAATCACTATGGCTAATTATCTGCAAGCAGAATCTATTGCAGAAAACCTCCAAGCCTGTTTAGATACGGACCAAAGTGGAGTTTGTAAAGCAAAGCCTCATTCCTATGTTTATACCATTCCGCCGAGTACTGACGGACATTATTATTATGGGATTGTCAGCCTCATTAGCAATGGAACGATGGGAGATAATCTCTCCATTGGTAATGCTACTCTAGCTGAACCGACGACTGAATATGGAGCGCCCACAAGCGCACCTTATGGCTTACAGGCAGTCTACAACGCCACCACATCCTCTACTGAAATAGAATGGATCGACCTTTCACGAATTAACGGATTGTACGGAACTGACCACACAACATCACTTTGGAGTCATTCACTCCCAGCGAACCGTGAAAATTGGAATAATTTGTCCAAAGTTGCAATCGCAGTAAATTTGACATCAGAGCAAGAGTCGATGGCAGTCCACCATCCGGATGGAACAGACCAAGAACGATATTACACAGTTCTTCATACCCAAAATAACCAAACTGATGCTCGCTTAATTTCAGGCAACACGCTCACTGAAGCCGTGAAAGAAGACAATGTTGGATCTATCCTCAACGGAACTTTACAACTTCACTTCAATGCAACAACTAACATTACCAGTCTCAATTGGAGTGGTTCTACTGTAGAAGATGCTAATCACACCCTCAACATATGGAGAAGTGCTACGATTATTATGAATCTTAATGACTCTAATGTGGAACATATCGCTACTCTCAATTCTTCTGCAACCAACTATAACCATTCCATCGATTCAGGCGTTAGTAGTCAATTTTTCTATGCAGTGACTCTAACAGATGAATTTATGAATCAACAAACCAGACTTGACCTTGCACCAACCGGCTCGGTTGTTGAAGCAACCATTTCCCAAGCGGAGAATATCGTGTCAAATTTGGATGCGTCCTATGTCGATTCTATTACTACGATTACATGGACCGATTTATTTGAACATTCAGAAGCCACATATTCAATCTGGCGCTCTACAGAGGGGGTCATAACCTCGGCTTCATTCACAGGGAGTGGTGTTGAACTTGTTGGGAGTGTTAATGCTTCAATTGAAATGTTCGAGTATAGTGTTCTTGCTGGAACTTCACAGGATGCATGGTATGCTGTCACCGCTAGCGCTTCCTTTGGAACGCTTGGTTTGAACATTCATCAAACGACCCTTTCAGCTACCAACAATGTGATGGCTGCACCTGTTCGAGAAGATACGCTCGCACCGAATGCACCTGCTTTAGTTTCAGCCACTTATCTCGATAACGGCACGGTTAAAATCACTTGGAACGGTATTGCAAACGAAAGTGAAACCATCTGGCATATTTACCGTGCTGCTACGGAAAACAACGATGACCAAAACCGATGGGTGATGGTCGGTGAAACTGGGAACGTAGATGGCATGATTCATACCATCTATCCAGCCTCCTCAGTTGCAGAGGGTCACCATCAACAAAACGTATATGCACTAGGCGGCGTTGATATTTCGGGTAATGAAATTGACTTTGCAAATTGGACACGTAGTTTGACTATTGATGAGGATCGTGAAGCACCTAAAATTCATCTTCAGTTGGTCTATGAAAATAACAACAGCGCTTCAAGCCGTTGGTATACAGGAGGGGAGATTTCTACCTTCTACAATTTGGAAGCGGGTGCATACACATTGCACGTTACTTCTTCAGAAACGCTTGAATCAATGGAGACTTCACTGAGAACAGGCGCTTCTACGAATGATTTTAGTTTGCTGATGACTGGACTACAAGGTCAAACCACCTTGGAACTTTCAAGTGATGTTGGAAATCTTACCTATGTATTTACAGCACTCGATCTTAGCGGAAATTCGATGATATTTTCGGCTACTTTTTGTACTTCTTGTCTCATTGAAAATACGCAACCTGATACTAACACAAGCGATAATGGAGAGCAGGTCATCCAGACCCCTGATGCCAAGGACGCAGATTCCTCAGTAAGTTTTGAAGACATCAATATGATGTTGCTTGGACTTTGTTTGATTTTGGGGTTAATGGTCGTTGTAATGTTCATGGGCAGAAAGAAACACGAATCCCCTACAATCACTTCAGGTATGCCTACCGCAGCAGAAGACAAGTGGATTGAACGATATATTCGTGAAAAGTGATACTTTATTAGCATCAACATTTGCTTATTAGATGATTGCCAAGGTCATTGCCAGCGAAGTTAAGCAGTTTAAAGAGGAATAAAAGAATGATGCGAAGTGATTATGGACGAATCTTATGGTCTGCGTTGATCATGTCTCTTATCTTGACTCCTTTATCTGCAGTCATTGTTAGAGTGTTATTGGGACGATTTGATGGGCCTTGGTTTATGATCTCAGATTTAGGAACTACCAAACCGGAGGCCTATTTCTTCGCAATTGGAAGTATTGTTAGTTCAACAATAGTATTTCTCTCAGTAGTCTATCTTTGGCGCAAAAATGAAAATAGCTGGAAATTATCTCTTGGTCTGATATTTATTGGTGGCTGGGCATTTGGAATGGCCCTAGTTGGAGTATTCCCTTCAAATACTGCAACTAAAATGCATCTTGCTGGTTCAATAATTACATTCACTTCACTACCTGCAGCAGCATTGGCCATGGCTTATTGGTCTGCGAAAACATTTCCGTCAAATGATTCAAGAAAAATAATTGGAGGATATATCTTACCCTTAATCACTATTGTCACAACGATGATTTTCCATCTATCACATGAGTTTGCTCATCAGATGCACCCAGATGTCGATAAGATGATTGAAATGGGTAGTGAAATCGGCTGGTTTGCATTATTTACAACTTTGGAATGGCTCTTAGGATTGATTTTTGTATTGGTTGTTATGAGTTGGAAGCCATTATTTCAAAATTCTCCGATCTCGCCTATTGTGAAACCTTGAATACTTTATTTCTAAAGTACTTTAATTCTTCAATAGACTCTAAAATGTCGTCAAGAGCCAGGTGGCAACCCTTCTTTTGAAATCCTTCAATTCGAGGATACCATCGTCTTGATAATTCCTTAATAGTGGAGACATCTATCATTCTATAGTGTAAATATTGTGCCACTTGTTTCATCTCTTTTTCCATGAATTTACGGTCATTCCAAATTGAATTGCCACATAATGGTGCAACACCTTCATCAACCCATTTTGAGATGAATTGTAGAGTTTGTCTTTCCGCTTCCTCAAGCGAAACAGAATTATTGCGAATTCTTTCCACTAGGCCACTTTGGTTGTGATGGCTGGTATTCCATTCATCCATATTTGCCAATAATTGTTCATCGACAGAGATTGCTAGATTTGGTCCTTGAGCGATAATATTCAATTCACTATCGGTTATTACGGTTGCAATTTCAATGATGGACTCAGATTCGATGTCCAATCCAGTCATTTCTAGGTCTATCCATACCATGCGTTGTGACCTTTCGTCCATGTTGAAGCCATGAGGCTTGACCCTTTCAATTAGGCGTAGTGTTGAAGAAGGACACATTTGAGGCACAGACATGTCCGATGATAGCACAGTTGATATTGCTGACGAGATAATCGTAATTGGTCCAAGCCCTAGCAAGAAAATGCTGGGTGCATTATTATCGACAATACTTTTGTCATCGATTTTGCTAGTGTTTGCAATGAATACCAATCCCGATGTAGATAATACATCAAGTGAAGAGGAGGACGAACAAAATCAATGGCGGGCATTTTCAGTAGTGTCTCCTATTGATACCGGAATCAATGTTTACCACGAACATTTCCGCAATAATGAAACTTTACCAGCATGGCTAGGCCAGCAACTAGGTGTTACAATCACCTGTAATCTCACCTTTGAAGGATCATATCAAGAGATGGTCGATGCCGATAGAGAGAGTTGTTGGGACCTGATTGGTTCCGATGATGTTGTTTACTTTGCAGGTACTAGAATTTTCGGTCAATCACCGGATTGGACTGAAGGCGATGGAACTCCAATCTTGGATGACCCAGACGATGGTCATGGCTCAGCAGTTACCGGTGCAGTAGTAAATGCAAATCCAAATGTAATAATTTTCTTCGTGGAAGGATTCAGTACCGAAGCAGTACTTACAGCGGCCAATCAACCGCTTGTGGATGTCATCACCACTTCATTCGGAGCACCTGGTTCTCTTCCAGTTCCTGGCATTGAATTAGGAACAAAAGAGGCAGTAGTGGCACAAATGAAACTTCATGCAGGTGCAGCTGACAATTCACCATCTCCTGCTGTACAGGATGCAACAGCAGGACCGCCGTGGAGTATTGGCATTGCAGGTTATGCTGAAGAAGGAGATGACCAAAAAGAGATAATGTCTGGGTCATACCCTGATATTTCTGCAGACTGGACTCAGGTATTGCCTAATCACCAAGATGTTGATGGTTATCATGAGACCTCGGGTACTTCCTTTGCGACCCCAAGAACTGCTGGAATTATTTCTTTTGTATTAGAGGAATTAAGAGACCAATTTTCTGATGATGGTAGCGGCGCTTCCCCTTCCAATAGATCTGGAAATTTGGTCAATGGAACTGACGTGGAAGGCAATCCGGTTCAGATTAAGAATTATGATGTCCGTGAAGCGATAAACTTGAGCGCTTGGTATCCCGATTTGGATTGGGACCCTACCAGTGGTACAATGCCAATTTCTCCAGTAGCACCTTGCACTCAAACCGGGTGGGGTTTGATGAACTTGAGTAATATTGAACCAATTATTAAGCATCTAAATGGTAGTCAAGAACTGCCATCAAGAGCCTCAGATGTAGTTCTTTGTATGCAACTGAACCAACAAGCGAGAGAGGCATATTGGGGCGCTTATCCAAGTATTCAACATCTAATGATTACACCTAGGACAACCGCTGGCGATGAAGGCGCAGCCACTCGTGATCAAGTCTAATCATTCATTCTCAAAGTTCAACATAACTTGTCCTGAAGGAGAGAAACCCAGTACTGGCTTAAATCCTTGATGCGGAGTATTTTCAATCGAATTCAAAATATTCTGTACAACATCGCCGGGTAGTCTAATTGCAAATCCATCACTAGTTTCAATCAATCCATTGTGAATCAAGGGAAGTTTTACTATTGCCGGTTTAGGTTCAGGTTTAGGTATTGACTTTGTAATAACCGGTGCTTTTTTGACAATGATTTCCTCTTCAACAATTTGTGGTTGTGTTTCTTGTCTTATCTTAATTTCCTTGGTAGCTTGAAGAAGACCGCTTTGACCTTGTTCTTCTTGTGCGACATAAATTTCACCTTCATCACCAACTCTCTGACTGAACAGTGCACCATAACCGAATCCAAGTATCCCTAGGAATACATATCCGAGTGCCGTGAAAATATCAGAACCCAATGTATTGGCGAAAATGAATGCTGTAACCAGTGAACCGAATCCTCCGAAACCTCTTCTCCAGCGTGCATCATTTTCCTTAGAAAATCCTTGAATAGCAACCAATGTGAAGAGAATAGTCATTATCAGCCAAGAAAACGAATCAAGATTTGTATTTGCAAATGCATACCATGTACCTGAAATCGCCGATAGTAAACCACCCATTCCTAAGTAGTCCATGAAATTTAAGAACTCATCATCAGTATCCCATTTGAAAGCCTCCCATTCGTAAACTGTATCATTTTGGGTTGAGAAGTAGATTAGGACTCCTCCTTCTATTGCCATCAACAATCCAACGATGATCTGTCTAATCTCTTCGGAAGCAATTTCTGCTTCATTCAAACTATTTGCTATTGAGATACCATGCAATAATGGCATTACTAGTAGTCCATTTGTATTACCCTTGCGAATTGCGATATAAGTTACCCAACCAGAAGCAATAACAGGACCTATCCCTACTGCAACATCAAACGACAACAAAAATGCAGCAATGCCCATTATTCTTAGCGCATCCGAAATTTGTGTTCTTCCTTCTTGAGTAGTTATTGAAATTATTTGATCCGGTTGATGAATGCCTGTCATTTCCTCACACTTTGAGTATAACCAATTAGTCATCTCCATAATTGAAAGAGATAGTGTGAATAATGCCGTGATAATGGCGGTCCAACCAAATACTTCACCATTACTTAATTCGGACAAACTAGACTCATTATTGATTCCCCAGAGCAGTGAGAAGAAGAAGATGATTGGCATTAGAGGGATGAATGAAATTTTACCTCTGTAAATCGCACTTCCAGTCAACATTACCGTGAAAATCGTTGGAAGCCAAGATGCATCGGGCATTGCAGCGATCAAACCTACTGCAAACCAAGCCATTGAGCCCCACCATGGCAATTGAGTTTCTCTTTCACTCTCCATTTCTCGAGTTGCCATTATCCAAACGATTCCCATTTGGATTGCAATTATCCATCCACTGATATTTGCAATAGTGAAGAATCCATATTCAACATTAATATTCATCGAATCTAGAATTGTATTGGCAAACCCGAATTCTTCGAGCCAGGTAGTTCCAATAAGTGCGAAAATCATTGGAGATGCCATTAACAACATATTATGTCTATGCTTAATCGCCCTAAAGGTGGCTAATACTAACATGCTGATGAGAAGTAAACCTCCTGAATTATCCATCATTGCAAGCACAAGAAGTCCTGCCAATGCAGCAACATCTGCATTCTTGGATAATACTTCAACGTCTATTCCGCGCTTATTTATTTGAGAATTGACAATGAATGGTGCAGCGATCAGAATCAAATCTAGAACAATCGCAGAAGGTATCAATCCGCCCAAATTGGCTACTTGACTTTCAGTTGCACCTGCTCTTGCTAATTGCATCTTAATGACCATTGGAACAGCCATTAAGACCAACATCCACACACCCGCAGACCTAGTAAAGGAACTTATTTTGTCAAGTGCAAGGACCTCCGTAACTAATATTCCAACTGGAATTGTCAACAATATCACCCACATTGGGTTTTCAGCGAACTTCACGAGATCTACTTCAGTTATTGCAATAGTCATCAATATCAAAGGAATAATCACACTGATTCTCGCTAGAGAACTCCATGATTTTGATAGCCAATTTTGCTCAAAGTCAATGAGATATTGTTCATTTTGATTATCTTCTTCAATCCATGCATTCAATTCTACGTCAAATATAGTAGTTTTCTTTTTGATTGTCTGCCAATTCAACAACATTCCTATATCAAATTCAATTTCTCGTCCAATACGTAACAGGAAATAAGATCCAAGTCCTAATACCATCAATGAGATATTGAAGCCAGATAGTAGTTCATCAAAAGATGTTTCAGGTAAATTCAACTTTCCAAATATTGCCAAAAGTAGAGTTGCACCAAGAGCAATTATTACGGTTTGTGTCGATTCCTTTCTATCTTTAAATGCGCCGGATTTACTGGCCATCTTTAGGCTGGTACTTGCTATGTACAAGATATATGCAACGAATACCCAAGGTAAGAACCATTCCTCTGCCCCTAATATGGCTCGGGATAATGTAACTCCTGATACTACGGATAGGTGAGCCCATGCGGAGATTTTCTTCTGTCTGAAACCGGCTTCAGCAATAACCACTAGAGTTATTGGAATTAGATAGTGCATATATGGGATTGAAAATATATCAGCGTAAGCGATTTCATTTATTCGAGCTATTGAATCTGTCATGAAAAATGATACTGCTAACATGGTGACAGTTAAATCAGCAACCCATTTCCTTGCATTTTTGTTGATGAATAACATGTAAGGAATCATTGCCAATGTGATAATCCAAGGAATAATATTGGACTCCGGGGGTAAAAAGAATAATGAGAATGCCAAACCAATAGGCATCCATGGCACTCTGCGTTGCATTACTGCAGGGAAATATGCGATTAGAACTGTGACCCACAGCATCACGGGTAGGGTCAAATGGTCTCCTAAGAGTCCAAGATTTTCAGTCTTTAGTGGGCCAATGATCAAATTTAAGTCTGCAATACGGGCAATAAACATTGCAACTAAAACTTCACCAACCAATAGCACACTTGCTTTCTGCATCAAATCAGAACGTAATTCTTGCTTTGAAGCATAGTAGCCTTGAATCGCAATAATGAATATCAATAACGATAATGCGCCACCTTCGCCACCAGTCGGAGCATTGGTGTTGTACAGTTCGTACAATATTGGAATTATTCCAGAAACGATTGCGGCAACGAAAAAGTGCATTGATTTATTTGAACGCAAGGCCGCTTCCATGCTAACGAAAGAGAGTACGATTATGGCGATTCCTAATTCGTAAGATACTATGTTATTAGACCAATCCAGCCACGGCCCTATGCCGGCAATCATCAGTGCCAGTGGGCCATAAATAGCAACACCCCAGCCAAATGTCGTCGCGCCCTTGTATCGCTGGAGAAGTTTTATTTCTGTATACAGTAGAGCCATTATAGCGACTACTTGCGCATATATTCCATTGGCATTAGGCTGCCAATCCGTTCCGTTGGTATAGTCTGCTTGATTGCCAAAAATCTCAAGTTCAAGTGTTCCTGTAGCAAAACCCATTAGATATCGAGCGCCCCATAATGTACCGACCGTTGCAAAGAAGAAACCTAGTCCAAGCATGTAATTTTGTACTTCCATCAATTGATACGCATTTCTCTTGGATTGCATTTCAATCCAAGCGATGGCCATTGCAGCAGAAACTAATCCGCCTATGAATAGTAAAAGGAAATTTGAATTGGTTGCATTGTCATCGAAAGCGATACTAAAAATACCGCCCCATATAGCAATTAATGCGACAACATACATTACCAATTGTGCGAATTTTTCTAAATCAACATCGCCTTGTGTTCTAACTTTGCCTGGTTGACTAATGACCATCGGCGCTGCGCTAGTAGCATTATTTGGGGATGAATAGATTGCACTAGTGTCATTTGCACGTGATAACAATCCGTGGTTTGAAACTCTTTGTGGTGCATTTCGGGTTGGTGCTGCCATAGTAATCAAAGGATGATACGTGATACTCACTATAACTTTTGACCCGTTAACAATAGGATAAAGGCATAAACTCTCATGAATCAGATTTCCGACCTGAAAATAATAAAAATCCTTTTTATTGTCAAAACTATCAATCACTATATTGAAACGATAAACGCTTGTGGATGTATTGAAGGTGCAAGCAATGAACACACTCCGTAGCGTAATGACATTCTTCTGCCTGACTATATTTTTGTTGCCTACATTGATGATGGGGACTCCAGTTAGTGCAGAAACTAGTGAAGAATTGACTGAGGATGGTTGGTGGGTTGAAACAACTGTTGACCGCAATCAAAACAAGATTGGAGACATGGTTGAGTTGCATAAAGACAACCCGATCTTCTTAGATGAATCTCAAACACTGCCGTTAATCATTGATTTCGACCACACACCAGGACAGGAAGAAATTGACCTATTGGTAAGAGAAGTAAATTATCAACATCAATGGACATTAAAGCACATTGATGCACTTGCAGGAAGGGTTCCAGCGGGTTCTATTCTAGAAACGATTTCACTACCAGGTGTAGTTATGGTTGAATTGGACAGTATTTTGACAATAAATAATGGTGATTCTGCTGTTTTACACGGTGTAGACCAAGTTTGGCAAAATACTGGATATGATGGTGCTGGTTCTACTGTTGCCATCATCGATACAGGAATTGATGGAGCACACGCAAGCCTTGATGATTTAGATGATGACAACTCAACTTATGACCCGAAAGTGATTGGGTTTTATGATGCAGTAAATAATCCAGCAGCGACCAATGGAACCGAAATATTCCCTTACGATGATCAGGGGCACGGTTCGCATTGTGCTGGTACAACCGCTGGTACAGGAGCGCCTAATTACGAACATATTGGAATGGCCCCTCAGGCCTTTTTAGTTGGCGTCAAGGTTCTAGATAGTGCCGGTAGTGGTTCATTTGCAACTGTTATGGCAGGGATGCAGTGGACTGTTGACCACCGCTTCGAATTCAATATACGCGCAGCATCAATGAGTCTTGGAGGACCAGGTCCGATAGAATGGACATCATCTGAAGAAGACAGTGTTAATCGCTATGCAAA
>Ga0307986_10000243_pt1 | contig 40666 bp, 38 predicted proteins | sample EllFjometageno82_FD_203170 | JGI IMG/M metagenome (GOLD analysis project Ga0307986, IMG submission 203170) | Marine microbial communities from Ellis Fjord, Antarctic Ocean - #82 | ecosystem: Environmental > Aquatic > Marine > Unclassified | place: Southern Ocean | collected 2014-10-09 | reverse complement strand
GTTGCATATGTGTAGGGGCTGTAATCCTTATCACCATAATCAGGAAGTATGCTCATGGTTAATGCCATTGGCTTCTAAATTTGAAACCTTGTTCGCATCGAGTACTCTCATACGCTACCCGTTCTTGGCGCCATTGTTTGAAACCTTGAATCGCTACCTATACTTCAAACAATTAGCCAAAACGCTTTCGGAGAAAGCTGTTTTGGCGTAAAGAGAGAGATTTTCACCGTCGCGTGTGCGGCCGTGATGATTCTTTCTGTTCAGCACACGCTTGGTTCAAACTCTCTCTTGGCTGAGTTTTTGAAAGATTAATAGCGCTTAGTAGTTTCAAAAACTCCATTATCGCTTTCGCAGAAAGCGATAATGGCGCCAAGAGAGAGATTTGAACTCCCGTGTTCAGGGAACAGTGGATTTCGAATCCACCGCAATACCGAGCTATGCGATCTTGGCCTCTATGTGCCCGCTCTTACGCGACGGTCATAAGGATGATGCACTGTCCAATCGCTATGCAGGTGCACTTAAACGGACGTGACCACGATTTGAAAATCGAAGTTGAACCTGGTCAAACAGTTAGGCAAGTACTAACTGAAGCAAAGATTTTACCTTCAACAGTAATTGTCAGTTTTGAAGGAACAATTCTCCCTCATTCGACTATCTTAAGCGAAGATGTGGCTTTACTTGTTACCACGGTCTCTTCGGGCGGTTGAGTTCCAATCAATTGTAAAATGCATCTGCTGAGTCGGTTAATTCAGCAATAACATCCTGCGATTTCTCTGGTGCCATACTCTGTAATTTTGCTAATAGATTTGCCGAGGTATCACTTGGTAATGAGATTCCCAAATCAAACCAGTTGTCAATTTTATCAAGCAATCTTTGACTTGCCATAACATCTCCACTGGCACCGACAGTTGTCGCTATTGCTAAGCATGAATCTATCTCGAAAAGAGGGCCGCTGCTAGCCAATAAAGCAGTCAAGCCTATCGCTCCTGAACTCGGTTCATCTCTACGTACATCCACTCCTCTTGATTCCAATTCAATTCTATGTGATGCATTACTTGCAACAACGAAAGTTTCCTTTCTAGATGGCTTACTTCCCAAACCGGCCATTACAACTAATTCTTCTACGCCCTGTTTCATGAAAAACCGCATGATCTCATTAGCCAACAAACCTTGACTATTGGGGTCAACGGGTTGTGTCGTTCCTGTTAGTGTTAGAACTGTCTTCCCAGTAGTTGATTGTATAGAGGATAGGGTGTAATGTGGAGGAACCAATAAACCATCTTCATCAAGGCATGCTAAAGGTGGTAAAGAAGTATCATACAGTCTAGCAACTTGTGTTGCTTTGTTAACTGAGTTAACAGCATCGATAGCAGCCTTGCCAACGTTACCTACTCCTGGGAATGCAATTAGCATCAGGTCATGGTTTGGGAGGCCGGTATTGCCGTTTCTCCATTCGATAGTTAGAACCATGAATCGGCAATCCTAACGCGACGCGTTATAATGTTTGACATTGATTCAAATCACAGCACCCTATTATTAGAGTTAAAATCGGAAGCCGATTTCATTAATAAAAATTATTCTTCTTCATCAATTACCTTGATTACTGCAGATTCACGCATCTCTTCCAAAGATGGTAAAGTGGGGAGGCTTTGTGGCCAAGAAGAATCTTCAACATTGTACATTTTACGGCGAAGTTCTGCTCGGTGGTCTTCAGGTGACCACTTCAGAGGTGCAGCGGCTTGTGCAGTTTTTCCGCAAGATGGGCAGGTGGTTGACAATGACCATGCATTGCAATCTAGGCATTGTTGTAGTAATTGTTTAGCCATAAGTATCACTCTCTCCAAGCTCTTGCTTCTCCACCAGAACTTTGCATTAATTCAATTGCAGCATTTGTTGCATTTTCCCATGCAGACTCTGCACTCTTGAAGTCTGGGGCCTTCAATTCAATTCTGTATTGCGGTGCACCATTATAGTGGCATGATATCTCAATTTCATCTACTTCCGAGGAGAAATTCTCTGCAGCAAGTAATGATTCTCGAATAACTTCAATCCCATTAACCGAGTCGATACTGAGTGAGATTGTCCCTCGCACTTCAACAAAGTCTGGGATGATGTTCTCAATTGCAACTTCAATGAATACTTTGATCCAGTCTCCTTCAAAACCAGCATCAACCAAAGCACCTTCCTTCATTGCAGCCTCTTCAAAAGACGCATAAAGTGTTTCAAATGTACCTGATAGTTCTTCAGCGGTTTCAGCAATCTCGGCTTCAGTCCAACTGACTCTCTCGCCGATTACCTTCAACAATTGATGAGCTCTCTTTTCATTCTTCCATTCTTGTAAACGACCACGACGACGTTCTTCGGAAACAGATTTGAGAGATAGTTCTAGAGATGTGCCATCTTTACGAGTGCGCATCACTTTACAGATTAGCCTTTGACCTTCTCTGACGAATCCTCGGATGTTCTTTACCCAGCCACTGGCGATTTCGCCAATGAAAATGAAACCTTCTATGTCTTTGAATTCATCTAAATCGACATAACAACCATTTTGTTTAACAGTTTTTACAGTTACAACGACTAACTCCCCTTCTTGAGGGCCGCCAGTTAGATTTCCTTTGCTCATGGGAGGGTAGCCTCCTCATTCCAGGGTTTCTACTACATTGCATCCAACTAGGTCGGACTTTCCACCAGATGGGCTGGTTAGTGTTGCGCCACAAACATCACACGAGATGATAGAGGTAGCACGGGAGAAAATTGTTGATTCATTGCTGCAGTCACGGCATGCGACTTTTAGGAAATTACTTGTCATATATATTCACCTCATCGATCGATTAACTCGAACTTCTTTGCACGCTGACATGGAGCGTAGTGCGCTTTACCTGTTACGGTGCAGCGGTATAGGATATTTACTCTCTTAGTTGGCTTCTCACGTCCTTCTGGTTTTGGACGAGGGAAACCTCGGTATCCTGCCATAACCTTACGGAAACGGCGTTGACCCCACTTTAATTCAGAAGCGCGCCTTTTCTTAACACGCTCAATGGTATGCAGAGTGTGCTTACCAGCAGATGGACTGTATCGCATTATTTGACGTGGCATTTTTACCATAAGAACACCTTAAGCATCTCGCCCACAAGGGTCGGGTATTTAGCCATACCGCAATAGTAAGTGCTGTTAAAACGCCCTACTGCAAAGAGATAAGACGGGCATTATTGATAAGGCTGGGGCCTAAGCACCCTGTATGGATGCGTTAATGCAGGCAGCATTGTGGTTCTGGTTTCCGGCTATAGCAGTAGTGGTTGGGGCGGGCATAGCTCTATCATCGAAGTCTAATTTGATAAAGAGATTATCGAAAATAATCACAGTAATCGGATTTGTAATGGTTCTATTTAGTCCAATGACGGTGCCAGAATCTCCTTCAAGTGCAGCAGGCCATCTACTCGGATCGATTATTGGGCCATGTGCTCTCCTAGTTACAGGGATTTATTTGTTAGCCTTCTCAGGAAATGTGGAAGTCGGAAAATTATCTTCAGCAGATAGAAAGTTTGGTACTGCTTGTACCTTTTTGGGTTTGGTATGGTTAGAGGGGATGCATTGGTGGACTTGGACTCCAATGTTGAATGGGGAAGTCAATCCATATTGGTTGGTTTTTTGGCCGACTTTCCTTTTATTAGCAACTGGATTGAGCAGTGGTGCAGCATTTTCATTGAGGTATCTAGGGGATTCTAGGGGGCAGGAATCCAATTTTATGTTGGTTATATCGTTTCTAACATTTACTCTAACTGCCCTGGGGATGATTCTCGATGGTCCTAATATTAGCGCTGAACTCTTTAGGGATAGTTTTTGGCTGGCAATCTCTGATATCTTTGGATTAGGATTGGGTGTTGGTTTGTCAATACTTGTGTTTGCCTTAGTAATCTGGGTTTATGAATCCAATCTTCCGCCTACAAAATCTTTAGACGCACCGTCACAACAAGAATTAGTACAAGCATCTGCGGTAGTTGCCAAACATATTGGAGGTGAACAAGAATGAGCGATGTATCAAAGACCTGGAAAATAATTATTATGGCGATTAGCGCTCCACCATTGTTGTTAATGATAATTGCAGTATTACTGGGAGATGACATTACTAGTCAAGCATTCAAGAGATTCGGTAATGCACTGATAACTGGGTACACATTTAGTGCAGGGTTGTTATTCATCAACATGTTCTTCTATGCGGATTCAAGACATCGCCCTCTGGCCCCATTATTTGGAATGATGATGGCAACTATTTTCGGTTCAATGATTACCTTGTGGTTATTGTCTCAGGGAGATTTATTATTGGAAGAAAATGGCTCTGTTAGAGCACAAGCCCTTTCCAATATTGTTCGTCTATTAGTGTCGCTAATGGCGTTAATCATTGCTGTTGCAGTTGCAGTAGGGGGCACTTTTGTGGCGATCACCTCCAGACCAAAGCGTAAACTGTTCGAAGAAGAATAGGTTCGCAATGACCTTTTATCCGGGGCAGTTTCGTTCCGTTGGTTTCATAAGGAGGATGTTGGTGGGCTGGCTGTCAAGGTGTTTCTATGTCTAAGGGTACTCCATCAAGAGGTAAGCGTCAAAAGACTGCTCACATTCGTTGCCGTCGTTGCGGTGGCAACTCATATCACAAGCAAAAGTCTGTATGTGCATCATGCGGATATGGCGAGACTGCTCGCATACGAAAGTTTTCTTGGAGCAAGAAAACTCACCGTCCAAAAGCTTGATTATTTTTCTTTCTAGTTAGCGCTTCAAGCGCAATGGCTACAAGCAAGGTTCTGTTGGTCTGTCTAGAGGCAACATCAATGTGTGGTATTATTGGAGTCGTCGGCCGGCAAGGAACACATGTAAATCAACTGATTTACGATGGATTAACGGTTCTTCAGCATAGAGGACAAGATGCTGCGGGTATCATGACCGACTACCAAGGTAAGTTCCGCCTAAGAAAATCAAATGGCCTTGTTTCTGACATTTTTTACAGCCGACATATGTTACGCCTACAGGGTAGTACAGGTATCGGACACGTTAGATATCCTACGGCCGGTTCATCATCAAGATCTGAGGCTCAACCTTTCTATGTGAATTCACCATATGGGATTTCTTTAGCGCATAATGGTAATCTAAGCAACGCTGAAGAATTAAGGGTCAATCTTAGAGATGTTCACATGCGCCACATGAATACCAATAGTGATTCTGAATTATTGCTAAATTCTCTGGCTGTTGAATTATACTCTCGAACTAATAGTCTAAACATTGGTGGAGAACAACATATCGATATTGAATCCGTATTCGGTGCCGTCTCTGGAGTTCATGATTCTGCAAAAGGTGGATATGCTTGTGTTTCAATTATCTCGGGTTATGGTTTGTTAGCATTTAGAGATCCAAATGGAATCAGGCCACTTATCTTTGGTAAGAGAGAACAAGATGGAGAAACCGAATGGATTGTGGCATCTGAATCAGTTGCTATTACAGCACTTGGATTTGAAATTGTACGTGATGTTGCACCTGGTGAGGCAGTTTTCATCTCAAACTCCGGCCATTTATTCACTAGGCAATGTTCAGAAAATGTACTCCACTCCCCATGTATCTTTGAGCATGTATACTTTGCAAGACCAGATTCGGTGATAGATGGAATTCCAGTTTATCAAGCTCGTTTAGGGCAAGGCAAAAAATTAGCAGAACGCCTTCTTGAGTCTTGGCCAGATCATGATATTGATTGTGTAATTCCAGTCCCAGATTCCGGTAGAATCTCAGCTCTTCAAATGGCTAACACTTTGGGTGTCCCGTATCGTGAAGGATTTGTAAAGAATCGTTATGTTGGACGCACTTTTATCATGCCAGGTCAAGCTCTTAGAGAGAAATCAGTTCGTCGCAAATTAAATGCGATTGAACAAGAATTTAGAGGCAAGAATGTTTTACTTGTTGATGACTCTATTGTTAGAGGTACAACATCTGCCAAGATAATTGAAATGGCTCGTGAAGTCGGTGCGAATAAGGTCTATTTTGCTTCAGCAGCCCCTCCAGTTAGGCATCCAAATGTCTACGGAATTGATATGCCGGCAGTTAATGAATTCATTGCAAATGGTCGAACAATTGATGAAATCTGTAAGAAAATTGGATGCGACAAACTATTCTATCAGACTCTTGAAGATTTGGTTGAAGCAACAAATATTGGTGAAACAAAGTTAACTCGCTTTGATACTTCTTGTTTTAACGGTGATTATGTCACCGGAGATATTAGCGCAGAATATTTGCAACAATTACATGATGCAAGAAATGATGGTGCAAAGCAGGAGAATCAAGAAGAAGACGATGTCATTGATATGCACAATGACGAAGAATGAGGTTGATTTCAGTGACACAAAACTCTTGGATACTTCGATTTGGAGAATTAGGGCTTAAATCTAGGCCAGTTCGTAGCGCCTTTCAAAAAGCATTGAGAAGAAATTTGGAGCAATTAGCTATCAATTCCAACACTCCAATGATTCACGAATTGATACGCCAGCAAGAAATAGTATCCTCAAATGCTCCGATTGCAGTTGTTGAAGATTTATTGTGCCACGTATTGGGAGTTGTTGCACTCGACCGAGTTGTAGTTTTGTGCGATGACTTAACTACAAGTGTAGTTGCAAAATCTTTCCTCAGTAGAGACGATAAAGTCGGTAAGGCGAGAACATTCGGTGTTAGGGTTCGCCGAGTCGGTGAAAACAAAGAGTGGAATAGTCAATCATATGCAGCAGCAGTAGGTGCTGCATTACTAGCAGAGGATGATTCACTGAGCGTTAATTTACGCGAACCAGACATGTGGGTAAAACTGATTATGGAACGCGATAGAGTCTCTTTAGTTGAAGAGAGAGTCAATGGTGCTGGAGGTCTTCCTGCAGGAGTTCAAGGAGATGTTCTTATTCAAATAAAAAATAGAGATGACATGTTGGGCGCATTTTTGATAATGCGCAGAGGTACAAGATTAATTCCAGTATTGGACTGTGATGAAGAGTTGGTTACAATGTTGTCAAAGTTCGACCCATTCATCGGGTCACGCTCACATGCAAAGGACGAGGTTGGAAGGAGAATTCAACGTCCAGCATGGGGTGTACTTGGGTTGACAACTGAACAGGCAGCACCATTTGTTGAAAAGCGCGTCGATGCAGTAAAAACAACACCTCTTTCGACATTAGAACCACTCTGTGGCTGGAGTGAAGAAGAGAAAATAGCACTTCTTGATCACATGGAAAAGCCGAGCATCAATATTCCCCACCCAGATTTAACCTCTTGGATAAATGCTTGAATAAATCCTGCACTTTGTTGCGGAGAGGTTTTCAGCAATGAGGTATGTGAAGTTGCTATGGTAAAGACGCTGACATGCCATCCCACAGCGGTTGAGAGCAGAGTCTTTGCACTTAGCATGTCATCTGTAGGAGATGAAGTCGCTTGGTCAGAAGCAGATGGTGTTGTTAGGTTAGCAAAGTTATCCGATACCAAGTTGAATCTTATTACTACAATAAAAGCTCCATCGCAAGTTAACGAAGTTATACTACGCGGGGATAGTCTATACGTTATCGATGAGATGGAAGGATTGCACTGTTTCGGCTATGATGGCCGCCTGCAATGGACATTTGAAACGGGGGCAGGTGGAAGAGCATTACTTCGTTTCGAGCAATATTTGGCGGTATTAGATTCGATAGGCAGAGTACATCTAGTAAGTTTTCATGGAAATGATTATTGTCAGAACCCAGTGCAGAATAATTGTGCTTTGATAATTGGAGGAGGACAAAAATTACTAGTCGCTAGTGAAGATGGCATTGTTAGGTGCTTGGTGGAAGGCAAAGAGGTTTGGACTAGGCCAAGTAGAGGTGATTTGGGAGAATCCATTACCGCTATGGGTTATACTTCACAAGGCCTTGTGATGATAGGTAGAGAAGGATATGCAATTGTCGCTGGTGATGAAGAAGCATTGGAGATGGAGTTATGGTCGGGTGACCAACTTATTCAAAGGCATGATTTACGAGCCCGATTAACTAGCATCGCAAGTGATCAAGATGGTACATGGTGTGGCTTTGACAATGGCGATGTCGGTAAACTTTCATCTTCGAACGAATTGTCTACAATCACTAATTTACAATTTCCAATCAAATCATTAACCACATGTGGTGATACAGTAGCAGCAGCATGCTGGTTTTACCTATATGGCATCAATAATGATGGCATCAAATGGCAAATTGAACATCAAGGAATGCCTAGTTTTGTGCGCACAGATACAAAAAATAATTTCCTTGTTTTTGCCGGAGAAGACCAAAACGATTGGACTTCCGAAGAACCAATCGGATTAATCGATTTGAATGAAGAAGCATATGAAATTGATAAATCAGACATAGGTCTGTGGTATCAAGAGAAATCTTCCATCCCTCAATTGACCGCTGATGAAATATATAGAGTAGATGATTCAGTGGCTAATTTATTGACTGAAGAAGAAAGAAAACAGATGGATGATAATGTTGAAATCGGGTTTGATGGACTTATGGAAGACCTTGAACATGAGGTTAAAAATATTGATATTGTTCAGACTGAGATAGATTCCAGTCAATTACTTGATGAATTTGAGGATAGCATTCAATCTATGGCTCTGCTCGATGAAAATGAATTATTAGGTGAACTTGGTCAAACTATTAACGAAATAATCCTACCTCAAGCAGATGCAGGAGATGACAAAGTTATTTCAGCAACAAAAGATGGTACTGTGGTTGTTTTACTAGATGGTAGCAATTCATTTGACCCTCAAAACAGAATTATCAACTGGTCATGGATTGAATCTTCAGGAAAAGAGATTTCAACATCAACAAAAATCAAGGTTAAATTATCAATAGGCAAGCATAGTTTTGAGTTAAGAGTTCAAAGTGGGGAAGGAAACTGGACATCAGATGTTGTTTCAGTCATCATTGAATAAGGCTCAGACTAATTTAGATGATACGGGAGGGAGAGTTATGGCAGTTTCAAAACCACTTATTGAAAACTATTTTGTCGGTGCTCTGCAAATGCGCTGCTCAGTGGTCACGGATACGGCTAGTGGTGATACGATAATTATCGATGGTGGAGCAGAGCCAGAGCGGCTTATCGCATGGATAGAAAATTGGCAAGGTAGAGGGCCAGATTGGTCAACTGGGCCTAGTAGTGATGAATACTCTAGTGGTGACTTACCCAAAAGAAAGGTGGTTGCATTAGTGAATACCCATGCACATTTTGACCATAGCGGCCATATACCAGATCTGCTGAATAATTACAATGTAAAATGGTACTTACATAAAGATGATACTTACCTACAATCTCTTGCTCAATCATCTGGTCAAAATTGGGGATTTGAAATACCCACACCAGCGGTTGCAGATGAAAACTTAATCTCTGGTTCAGTGATGAGTTTTGGTACTATTGATTTAGAAATTCTGCATACACCAGGACATACACTGGGTGGATGTTGCCTCAGACTATTGATAGATGGGGAAGCGGATCACATCTTTGTTGGCGATACTCTATTTGCAGGTTCCGTTGGCAGAACTGATTTACCTGATACAGGAGGTGACTTTGATTTACTTTCAAAATCTATTCACGATAAATTATGGCCACTTGCAGATGAAATAATCGTTCATCCAGGACATGGACCATTGACAACTATTGGTGAAGAGAAAATGAATAATCCCTATGTAGGATTATCTGCTAATGGCGGCGCCTACAGCAGAGGGAAATATCTCTGATTAAAATTAATTCATCATTGCAGAAAGTGATGCTTGAAGGACAGGTAGTGCCTCTTCCCAAGTTGCAACTATTCCATAATCAGCATGTTGGAAAATTGGAGCATCTGCATCTTTATTTATTGCAACAATATATTTTGAAGAACGCATTCCAGCAAGATGTTGGATCGCACCTGATATACCGACTGCGATGTATAGGTTCGGATTGACAGTCTTACCAGTTTGTCCTACTTGCATAGCGTGAGAAATCGGTTCCCAAGTATCAACAGCAGCACGAGATGCACCGACAGCAGCACCGATTGTATCAGCGATTTTTTCAAGGTGGGAGAAATTCTCAGGAGAACCCATACCTCTTCCTCCAGAGATGATGATATTTGCTTCTGCAACATCCAATCTGGTACTTGCTCTAGCCAGGAACTCTTCAACAGCAGTAGCCATATCTCCAGTAGCGTCAACAACTGATACATCAGCAGAAGCACCTTGTGCAGATGCTGCAAAAATATTGGCTCGGACACTGACTACAGCATCTCCACCAAGAGAAACAGTTTGCATTGCTTTTCCAGAGTATATTGGGGATACTAAATTACCGCCTTCAATAGCGACAACATCTTGGACCACAGGAATATTTCTACGGGCAGCAAGTCGAGCAGCCAAATCCTTTGATTGTGGGTTGGCTGAAGCGATAATTATTCCACTAGGAGCAACAGCATCGATAGCAGTAGCCCAACCAGATGCATCATATGCAGCGAATATATCGGACTTTAATGCAACGACTTTGGCGATTCCTTGAATGGATGCAGCCGTATCTGCGATTGTAGAATCTGTACAAGGGACGATGACGATTGGAGCGGAACCAAGTGCATTTGCTGCTGTTACTAGTTCTGCGGTTGTTGGATGGATTGCACCCTTTGCGATTTCTGCGATTACAATTGTTTGACTCATGGTATTCACCTCAAATTACGTTTGCCTCATCTCTTAGAAGTTGAGCAACTTCAGCTGCTGCAGCTCCACCTTCGTATGTCTTGCCAGCAGGCTTTGAAGGAGGTAGACTATGAGAAATAATACGAATGGATGAAGGAGATGGGTTGGCAGATTTAACATCAACTTGTGCTCTCTTGGCTTGCATGATTCCTTTGACATTTGGTTTTCTAACTTTGACATTGCCTTTATCGCATGAGATTACAGCAGGGAGAGCAACACTGATTCTTGCGTTACCACCTTGTACTGGAGCAACTACTGAAATTGTATCTGAGAACGTTGCAGAAATGATGCTGGATACACTTGCCCAACCAAGGCGTTCTGCAATACCTGGTCCAGTTGAACCAGCACCAGTATCAGCTGCTGCTTTTCCACAGTAGACTACTTCTGCACCGATTTCACTAATTACGCTTGAGATCATGCTCTGAAGAGAGTTTGAATCTAAATATGAATCACAATCAATACGAACAATATGGTCGACACCGATTGCCTTTGCATCTTTTAGCACCTTGTCAGCGGAAGCACCACCGACTGTAATTGCAGTTACTTCTCCACCACTCGCTTCACGGTGCTGTAAAGCCGTTTCTACCGCAAATTCGTCATATGGTGACATGACCATTTTGACTGCGGACAAATCAACTCGGTCATCTGAAATAACGATACGAGCATTGGTATCAGGGACTTGCTTTACGAGGACTACGATATTTACCATAATGGGACACTCCTCTCCTGTACTATAGGGGGGTAGTTCTCCGACTTGCGTCGGATTGATGAACCTTACCGAAGAATAATTTCTATTTCTTTGCGCAATGATTGAAAGCCCTCGGCACTCGGAAGTAAGTTCTATGGCGAAAGATGAAGGCATTGAACCAGACGCAAGAATGAAAAAAGTCCTAACTGCATGGAGGTTATTTTTCACCAATAACCATGCTGAGGAAATTGAGAGGCTGAACGGTCTTGAAGAGAGAGTCTTTGGATTAGAAGTTGAACACTCACAGATTTGCCTAAATAAGATACTAAGACCTGAATTTCATACAAGACCAGAATGGACATTGGATATTGGAAATATGGTTCTCAAAGAGCAAATGAAGGAAGGCAATGATTCACGTTTGGTAATAAGAGTGGTGAACTTCTCCAAAAACCATCATTTTTCACTCGACGAATTAAGGATGCGACACCGTTCAGCAATGCTGACCTTCGATGTAATTGTTAGTCCATTAGGAGGACCTCTTGGATGGATAAAAAAAGCAGTTTATGAATGCAATGAATGTGGACATCGTTCTGAAATAAAGCAAAGATTAGCCAGGGAGAGAGAAGCCCCAAAAATGTGCTTTAGTTGTATAGATCTATTTGCTGCGAAAAACAAAGGTGAATTGCCACCTTATCCACCAAGAGACATCAAACTAGTGGTTGAGGACTGTTATTATGAGGATATTGAATATCTAAATTTACGCCAAATCTCTATCGATGACGATGGCAATTTGATTAACTTGGGAGATGAAAAATACATCGGAGTCATCAACGATGAATACGTTGGCGAATTAGTAACGGGTTCAATTCATAGAATCAATGCTGAGATTGCAGTTGACCATTTGCCAAATAGAGATTTCATCAAAGACACAAGAAGAATAATACTGTTAAATATTCATAGTATTGAAGAAAGTCCCTTCAGTGTTAACAATGCATCAGAAATGAGCATTGAACTTGAAGAGCAAGAAAACTAATCAATTAGTGATTTTTGTAACAGTTTCTAACAATTGTGGATTGGCTTCAAAGTGATCAGCTACGGGCTGAAGGCCTCTTGCTATACCATTGGCAACTCCCATTTTAGCGTCAAATGGGTGTAATGTTCCATCTTTAATGGCAGCTCTAAATGATTCTAGGTCTGTCCAAGTACTCTCTTCTCCATATCGTGGATCAGGGGTTACTTTGATTTCACCAAACTCGGGTAGTACAATATATTGCGCTAATTCGTATACGGGTGAATGGTCATCTTCAGGGTCCAAGTATGCCTTTCGGAATTTCTTTTGCAACTGTTTTTGTGTATCATGGACCAGTACAGCGCCGGATGGATCGGATTTACTCATTTTGTGGTCAAAGGATTCCATGCGTACGCCAGTAGCCTTTAGTGAGGAAATAATTGGAGTATGCAAACAAGTAGGTTTCTGCCATTTCCATTTACTTGCCATATCTCTCATGAACATGTGCGCTTTTCTTTGGTCCATCCCACCTATTGCAATATCAATTTTCATTTCAAAGATATCGGCTGCCTGCATAGCAGGGTAATAGAATTTAGATAAGTCGTGGTCACTTGATGCTTCATCTCTTCCCATGATGGTGAATGTTTTTCGTACCATGGCCAGAGTAGCGCCTTTTGAGCATCGCAATACACGAGCCCAATATTCTCCTGAATCCATTACTGTTGATGCCCAAACAAATCGTAGTTGTCCTGCTCCATCACCTTCTTCAGGATGGTTCAATAATGCTCTAAAAGTATCTTCCATATATCTTGCAGTTGTTTGAATATGTTCCATATTGCCATTGAATTTATCATTGACCCAAGCGTGCCAATCTGCTAAGAAAACCATCACATTAGTTCCGGAATCTAGCATTCTTCGTAATTGAAGGGCAAGAACTTTCCAGCCAATATGCGCTTTTCCACTCGGTTCAAAGCCAACATAGCATCGAATGATTCCGTCACCACCCATGCTAGTTCCATCTGCAAGACATTTAACTAAATGGTCAATTCCAATAGTCTCATCAACAAAGCCAATAATAGATGCTAATTGCTGACGCTTATCATCGCTTAGTTGTGAAATCTGAGGGCACTTCTCAAGATGAGGTGATAAAATCGTTTCAATATCCATTTTATCACATCACGCTTATATTATCGACTCTATAGAACTAATAGTTGATTAAAACATGTCATTTAATTTCTTGACTTTGCCTTCACTAGGAGGGGTTCCATCATCTATCATCTGCTGCAGTTCATTGATCATAGAGGTGACTTTCTCTTCCTTCTCTGCTGTCAAGTTTTTTGACATCTGCATTGTCTTCTGAGCGACTTTTATTGCACCCTTGGCCTTTGAAAACTTCTTAGCATTCTCCTTAGCCTTGTCACTTCTTTGTTTTGCATTATATCCAGTGACTTCGTCTAAGAATGTGGACCAACGCTTCCGGGATTCCATTGCGATTTCTCTTCCTCCATCGGATTCAAGTAAATCACCAAGATCTGCCCCTTTCATTTGAGAAACATCAACTGCTAGTTTTCCTTCTTCATCAAAGTGGCCAGATACCATCAACAAGATTCCATAAGAACCTGTGAATTTCCCTTCCGCATCGGCATTAACATCGTCAAAATAGCCAGCAGCAATTTTAGCCAATCCAGCGCTTCCGCCCATCTCCTTCTGTAGTCCACGCTTTACGGCAAATCGTTCCATAAGTCAATGGCAGAAGTCCATTTGACATAAGGCTCACCGTCATTAGCATTGAAAATCACAGTCTATTTCTGTAATGTGTTGATACGATGGAGTTTTCATTGATTGGCATGTGGCAAGTGCATGCGAGGGCAAATCATCTACTCAATTCTCCTCGCAATTTTACTATTGCCAATAGTGGTTGCTGAACCAAGTTCAGTGATACAAATTACTTCTTCTAGCACATTAGAGGAAAATGATATTGGAGTCAATTCCGGTTCAGTTTCTCCAGATGGAGAGGCGGTACTGCTAGTTGGGAAAGATGGCTATGCACATCGAATTTCAGCGATTAACCCATTGGATAGAAGCAAGGATATCCAATTAAATGCTGGTACCTCAAAAGAGTTTCAAGATGTAGCATGGCACCCTCGGGGAAATACTGCACTACTTACTGGAGAGAGCGGCATGGCATTGAGATATGATACATATGACCACAGTATTAGCAACGTCAATGGCTCAGGCGCAGTCAATGGCTTAGATATGACTTCAGTATCTTGGAGAACTTCAGGCGATTATGCTTATTTCGGAGCAGTAGATGGGAGCATTTGGAAATTTTCAGAAGGCTCTGGGTTTGAGAAATTAGACAGTTATGACAAGCCTTCTCCGGTGAGTGATATCTCTTGCCATAGAACAAACAACATTTGTGTTGTCGTTACTCTAAATGATGGTATTGCAGTAATTGGAAAGGATCACCACGTGACTTGGATGGGCAATACCAACAGTGAAACTTGGATGGCGGTAGATTGTGCAGACCCAACTTTGAGCGAATGTGTTGCATTTGCAAGTGGTCTGAGAACTAAAGCAATTCACTTGAATTTCGAAGATTCTTCACTCTCATATGGAAAACCAACAATGATGTTGACAACTCTTGAAGGGGATTTAACCGGAGTCTCAAGAGGTTCCGACTCTTCTACACTGATACACCTCACACCATTTGGAATGGTCAGACAACAACCGATCACAAGTGAGGCCTATGCCCAACTTATCTATTCCGATGCCGAGGAATGGGATGCAGTAGTTGCTGGAAGAGCAATAAAGTTAACTTGGGAAAACACACCATTAAATGGGTATATTATTACTGATTATGGTAATATCATTGCTTTTCAACCCGCTACAGTAGAAATTGACAATAGTATTATGACAATGCTGATTTTGATTGCAGTTGCAGTATCTGTGCCTGGAGTCATTATTGGTCTAATCTTCATGAATAGTCCATTTTTGCAGAGAAAGTATGCAGAGCGAAGAAAGCGTATTTGGAAAAAGAAGGAAATGGAACGGGCTTATAGCAAAAAGTGATGCTTATTTCTTGATTTTGAAAGGGGTATGTTGAAGAAGCGGTTGTTATTCGTTCTCAATAGGAGTGATTGTAGTGGAACCATTTGAGGGACTTGATTTTTACGATATTGAAAGTTTGTTGAGCGAAGAAGAAATAATGATTCGTGATATGGTTAGAACTTGGGTGGATGAAGAAGTCCTGCCAAATATTGAAAAAGCATGTGCTGATGGGGTATTCCCAGATGAATGGCGTGTTGCTCTTGGTGAAATGGGCGTATTAGGTGCGCCGCTAAAGGGATATGATTGTCCAGGACTTTCCTATGTTGCCTATGGTTTAATTTGTCAAGAACTTGAAAGAGGAGATTCAGGACTACGTTCCTTTGCCTCCGTCCAAGGTTCATTAGCAATGTATCCAATTTGGGATTTTGGAAGCGAAGAACAGAAAAATTACTATTTGCCAAAAATGACAAGTGGAGAATGGATTGGTTGCTTTGGCTTGACAGAACCAGATTATGGCTCAAACCCGGGTGATATGATCACTAAGGCAGAAGATAAAGGTGACCATTATTTACTAAATGGAGCAAAGATGTGGATTACCAATGGAACAATTGCGCAAGTCGCAATTGTTTGGGCAAAACTGGATGGAGTAATTCGTGGCTTCATCGTCGAGAAAGGCGATGAAGGTTTTAGTGCCCCTGAAATGAAAGGAAAGTATTCTTTGCGAGCAAGTGTTACAAGTGAATTAGTATTCCAAGATTGTAAGATTCCCAAAGATCGTATCTTGCCTGGTGTAAAGGGTCTCCGTGGACCGTTTTCTTGCTTGAATAATGCAAGGTTTGGAATATCCTGGGGAGCGTTAGGTGCTGCTATGGCATGTTTCCACTCAGCAAAAACTTACACTCTATCTCGTATTCAATTTGACCATCCAATCGCATCATACCAATTGGTTCAAAATAAATTAGCTTGGATGCTAAGAGAAATTACCAAGGGACAATTACTGGCTTATCATCTGGGTAAGAAGAAGGATGATGGAACATGGATTCCAGAACAAATCTCGCTTGCTAAGATGAACAATGTAGACATCGCTTTGGATATTGCTAGAATGGCCCGTGACATGCACGGGGCAAATGGAATCCTTGATGAATATCCTATTATGAGGCACATGGCTAATCTTGAGTCAGTAAAGACTTACGAAGGTACACATGACATTCATAATTTGATTATAGGTAAGCATATTACCGGTATTCAAGCATTTACAAGAACTATTTGAAGTGGCCATCAGAATATGGCCGAGTATTGGCTCTAATATTCTAATCCGATTCGAAGTAAAGGTATTATGTTCGCGCTGAATTATTAGAGCGCTTAATTGAAACTGTTGCAGTTTGCAACAAATTAATCATACTGCTGGCAGTAATCCTAGTTTTGAAAGTCCAGTCCAAATTGGATTGAGGAATTCAGGAAGTATTCGATGGCGGATATATACAGCCGCAGCAAGAGAAATCTTCTGAACCTTGTTCAATTTAACTCTCTTGGTGAATACATCACCTTGCTGCTTTTCGATTTGGTGAAGTATTTTGTCGTAGAAAGCGATCATTGCGGCAGGGGAATATCGTGTTCTTCTTGGGAGAAGTGGAAGTAGTAGTCTTGCTTCATCCAAGTATGTTCTTGCCCTCTTAGCATATGCCGCACAATATGGTTCCCAATTCATATTTAGTACGACCTTACCATCCAATTCAGATTCATTTAGGCCATTTGCTTCCAATTCGTTTAGTGGGAGGTAGACTCTATCCCTTGCAATATCTTCTCCAACATCACGTAGAACGTTGGTTAGTTGCATGAATATGCCCCAAGACTCTGCATACTTCTTTGCCGCTGGGTCTTCGTATCCATATATCTCAATGCACATAAGTCCAACAACAGATGCGACTCGATAGCAATAAACATATAATTCATCAAATGTTCTGTATCTGTTATTGTAAAGGTCATCTTCCATTCCGGAAATCAAATCATCAAAGACAGTGCGAGGAATAGAATAGCGATTTATTGTATCCTTCAATGCTAGGAATACAGGGTCGGTTGAGTAAACATCTGTATATGCAGTTGATAGTTTCTTTCGGAAGAAGAATAGTTGGGTGATTTTGTTTAGGTATGCCTCTTGATCAAGTATTGTTCCCTGTTGTTGTAAACTTTCCAATTGTTCTCGATATGCAACTGCCTCAGGGTCAGTTTCACCCATTCCGCCTGGGAACTTGTCAGCCCAATCACCGTCAGCAATATCATCTGCTCTGCGACAGAATGCATAGACTGCGCACATTGCGGATCTTTGTTCATCTGGTAAATATTTGAACGAGTGGTAAAAATTACCAGCCTCTCGCATGGTCAATTCTTCGCAGTAGCGATATGCTAACTTCAATAATTCAGCAGGTGGTCTTTGTGACCAAATCGGTGCATCAAGATGTGAAAATGGGTCTACTAATTCATCAGCCTCACCAACTATTCCGATGTAAGTAGCACCTTCACGGATTGCTTCCATCGCAGTTACGCTTACTGCTTTGACAGTATCTCTAGCTAATGTTACACCAGCTCTAAGCCTGTCAAGAGTTGTCAATTGTTGTCTATCACCCGCAGAATTATTTGAAGTCGCTCCACCCTTTAGAGGGAAGAGTAAATCCAAAGGTTTGCGGCGTTCTAGCATCTTGACCGTACCGTCCTTATCGTCCACCCCTTTTGAGGTCATCCCCTAAATGGCCATTTTTTCCCGTTCACGAAGTAATTTAAATCGTTGTTTATGAGTGCATGATTTTGCATGTAAGCAAAAACTTACAAAAGGTAATATGTGCAAATTATTTTGACTTGTTTTGCATTTTTTGGACCTTTTTCCAATCCTTTCTGGCGCTAAAAAAGAGTTTCAATTGGCTGAATTTACTTACTCTAGGGCGCTTTTTCCAAGTATTATATTTCTGCTTCCGAATGGAGTTCAAAATTGCCTCTCCACCAAATGTAAACATACGTAGGTCAACCGCCAAATGGGGGTCAACTAAATCCCATAATTGCTTACCGTCATCGAACCACTTCTGTGCTCTATCAACTTCATGCTTCATCATTGAACACCAGCGTTCATCATATACTCTATTCTGATAATCTTGTGAAGTGTAACCGAACATTTCCATTGTTTCAATTGGGAAATATGAACGGTTCTGGTCTAAATCTCTTGCAACATCTTGCCAGTGATTAGCCAACTGAAGAGCGGTACAAGTATAATCACTAATACGTCTTAGGTTTTCATCATCATGGCCGTATACGTAGAGAAATAGGTGACCAACAGGATCTGCTGATAAGACACAATATTCTCTCAACTCATCAAAATTTGAATAAGTTGTTTTTGTTTGGTCGAGTTTGAATGCTTGAATTAGGTCCACGTAAGGCTTCAGCGGAATATTAAATTGTTTTGAAGTATGAGCAACTGCTCGCAATATCGGATGCCTCGGGTTGCCATTCCAATCATCTTTTGCAGCTTCTTCCAAATCGCTTTGCCAAGTTTCAAGCAATGCAATTCTCCCCTCTCTCTCAAACGGTGCTTCATCTCCTAAATCGTCAGCATATCTACAAAACGCATAGATATTTTCTATATGTTGTCGGATGTGCTTAGGTGTGAAATAATTGGTGATGAGGAAATTCTCATAATGTGCTTTGGCGATTGCAGTGCAATATTGCTGCGCAGAATCAATGTCAGCATGAGTATCCCATCCGGCGAGATGAATATTTTCTCCATCAATAGTGTGTATGCCCCAAGTGAACTTCTCTCCCATAATCTCTCCTCCATCATCGCTATTCGTTCACCAAATAGGCCATTTTGTATCGCCTCTTTGTGGACGCAGTGGCCATTGTTGCCAAGGTTTGTCACTATCCCACTCAATCTCTAGAATATGGGCTGCTGCATTGAGGCCAGAACGAACTGCACCTTCCATAGTGCTCGGCCAATTAGTTTTAGTCCAGCATCCAGCGATTGCAATATTATTGCCCAAAAATGAAGCGTTTGGTCGCAATTCAGCACTACCAGGGGTTGGGGCGAATGTGGCCTTGGGTGTTCTTACTATCAGGTGATCAATTCTTTGAATATCGGCGTTTTCCGGCCATAATTGGAGTAAAACCTTGTCCAATTGTTGCAATATTTCTTCATCTCCCATTTTCAAATATTCGTCAGCAGCACTAACAGGTACAGTAACCCATTGAACTCCTTCTTCAATTGGACTGGATAATTCTGAATTTCTATTGAATACCATTTGTATTAATGGCTGGTCTACCATTACAGCGAATGTAAAATCTTTAGGAACTCTATCACCTCTATAGAATGCGTGTATGCCGATGAGTGAGCGGTATTCCATACGACCTATATCTGTGCATAGCTTGTCAATTTTTGAGCCCATTTCTTCTAAAACTGGTATCTTCGATTTGGTGACACTACTTTCTAGAATCCGGGCAGTGATGTGGTGCGGGGTGGCGAAGATTACGTCACTACATTGCAAACTTTCATCCTTCAATTCGACAGAAGTGAAAACATTATTTTCAATAACCACTGTCTTTACTGTTGAATTTCTGATTATCTTGACACCTGCTTCTTCAAGGGCAGAACTTAATGCGGGTTCAATGGAATCGGATAGGTCTGATGTAAAAGCACCAACGTCAAAAGCATCTGCAGCCCCAAACAAACCATTTTTGAATAGCATACATGCTTGTGCTGCACTTGCTTCTTGAATGCTGATGTTCAATGCAGCAAGTACAAAGAATGCCCAAAATCGATCAATCGCTCTCTCAGTTTGGCCATTTTTTCTTAGCCAATCAATGAATAAAGTGTCATCCAATTGCCACATCTGCTGATTATCCATAGCAGAAAGTGCTTTCACAGCCTTACGCATTGCCAATTTATCACGCATTGATAAAAATGGGAATGATAGCATAGAACCCATCATGTGATTCGGAGGGGAAAGCCGCCCCGTAGTTAATGCAGAAAATACTTTTTTCTCTGGTAGTGCAAATGGTAAGTTGGTATTGGCTTGTAATTTGATTGATTGTTGAGCATTTGCTCTCCCCATTAGTTGTAAAAAGCGGTCATATACCCTAAAACAAGCATGTTGGCAATTATCAAGTTGCCAATCTTGCCTAGGGTGTTTAACACTGTTAACCCTGCCTCCCAAATGGCTTCTCGCTTCAATAAGGGTGACCTTGCGTCCAGCATCACTGCATGCAAGTGCGGCAGAAATTCCTGCAAGTCCGCCACCAATGACGATGACATGCCCTTCATCCATAAGTCAAGGCGGGTGGTTATTTGAATTGAACATTGGCATTTATTGATGCTATTATGCTGCTTAATTGAATTGCACTCATTAAGCCAAAAAGGCTCTTGAAAATTATCATTTATCCAATAATTTGGTTATTATTCTAGAGTTAAGACACAATCCTTTATTGAGGGTTGCGCAAGGCAAGGCTAAGGGGTGGCGTTGATGGAATGTGGTTCATGTGTTGAAGTCATCCCTGATGACAGTATTTTTTGTTCAGAATGTGGTGCTAGGCAAGAGATGTCTCGTGCTGGTGGATTTACTTCACATAACACAGTTGGACTAGGCGGACAGGAAGTTTCAGGTGGCCGTTCTTTCGGCGTAGTTTCTGGAGAAGCAGTACGTCAACAACGGGATGAACAAACCGGTGCTACTGGAAATATTCCAACTGATATAATGCAACAAATTGCGCAAGGTATCCAAAATCCACAAAATACACCACCAGGTACATTACCGCCGCAGGGGATTCCCCAAAACCAACAATTCCCTCCCCAGAACCAACAATTCCCTCCCCAAAACCAACAATTTCCACCTCAAAACCAACAGTTCCCACCGCAAAACCAACAATTTCCACCACAAAATCAGCAGTTCCCTCCGCAAAATCAACAATTTCCACAACAACAGTCTGATTTTCCACCATCGAATCGAAGTAACATTCCCTCTCAGAATGAGGGGCTGAGTCTCGGTAGTGGTGCAATGCCAAATAGGGCCAGGGATGAAACCGAGATAGTAGGTTCTATCATCGGTGATAATCCAAGCAATTCACCAACTGATCAGATGGTAAATCGATTAGCTGAGGCTGAAAGAGCAATGAAAGACGAACGACGCAGTCAGTGGTTAAACATGAACCAGTCTTCAGCAACAAGTGTTTTGGCTAATCTAGGAGCTGAACTACCAGCACATCTACGTCAGGAACAAGTAAATCCGGCTGCAAATGTAATGGCAGGTGCTATGGGACAAACAGTAGTAGATGGTCCAAGCGAAGCTTTACTGCGAAGAATATGTGAAGTTGCTGTCAGAAGGGTTGCTAGAAAGAGAGGTGTTGCAGTTGAAACTCCTCAGTCAAGTGCAGAAGGTGACCAACTAAATGTTACAGTAACCTATGTTGATGATGGTCGCGTTTTGGATACCCCAGAAGATTTAGCACAAGCCTTTGAACATTCAATACAAACCGAATTAGCATTGAAGGGATATGATTATTCTGCAAACATTACCTTATTCTGCTCCAAGGAAGGTGAGGTCGAGAAACTCATTGGTGAAGGATCTGAAGAAGTTGTCGATGAGGAAATGTTCGCCTGCGAAATTTGTGATGGTCTGGTCAAAGAAAGTGATAATGAATGCCCACATTGTGGTGCAATGTTCGAAGATGAAGATGCCGAATCCAGTGCTCCAAAATCCGGTCCACCGGGTCCAAGTAAATCCGGCGGTCCTCCAGGTCCAAGTAAATCGGGCGGTCCACCGGGTCCAAGTAAATCGGGCGGTCCACCAGGACCAAAGAAGTCAGGTGGTCCATCAGGTCCTAGCCGTGGCGGCCCAAGCAAATCTGGCGGTCCACCAGGACCAAAGAAGTCAGGCGGTCCATCAGGTCCAAGTCGTGGCGGCCCTAGCAAATCTGGCGGTCCACCAGGACCAAAGAAGTCAGGTGGTCCATCAGGTCCAAGCAATTCAGGCGGTCCTCCTAAGAAGTCAGGTGGTCCACCAGGCCCTAGCAACTCGGGCGGTCCTCCAAAGAAGTCAGGCGGTCCACCAGGTCCTAGTAAATCGGGCGGCCCTCCAAAGAAGTCAGGCGGCCCACCAGGTCCTAGTAAATCGGGCGGCCCTCCAAAGGGTGGTCCTAAAGGTCCTAAGCGTAGTCCGCCAAGATGATATTGTGATTTTAAATCACAATTATATTTCTAATCAATTTTTAATTGAAGATGTTTCAGCGTAGTCCAGCATCTTTCAATGCTTGAAGAAGAACAGAACCAATTTCACTCGGATCATTTGCACATGCAATGCCCGCTTTCTTGAATGCCTCAAACTTTTCTTCAGCAGTTCCCTTTCCACCAGAAATAATTGCTCCTGCGTGGCCCATTCTCTTTCCAGGAGGTGCAGTAGCACCTGCTACGAATCCAACAATCGGTTTGGTAACATTTTCTGCAGCAAAGGCGGCAGCTTCTTGTTCTGCATTACCACCAATCTCACCAATCATTACAATTGCAGCAGTTTGTGGGTCGTTCTCAAATGCAGCAAGACATTCAATGAATCCAGTTCCGTTAACTGGGTCACCACCAATTCCAATACAGGTCGATTGACCCTCATTGATACTCATTGTTTGTGCAACCGCTTCGTAAGTTAATGTTCCAGACTTTGAAACAATTCCAATTCTTCCTTTGGCATGGATGTGGCCAGGCATAATTCCTATTTTTGCTCCGCCGGTTTCACCTGGGGTGATAATACCCGGGCAATTTGGTCCGATCAACCTAACGCCAGGTCGATTGTTGACATATGCAACCGCTTTGACCATATCTAGAGTTGGAATTCCTTCTGTAATACAAATTACTATCCCCTCTCCTTTGACTGAATCAAAGGCTTCTGCAGCCTCCATAATTGCTTCTGCAGCAAAAGGAGGTGGTACGTAAATAACTGTAGCATCAGCATCAGTTGCTGTTATCGCTTCGGTCATTGAATCCCAAACTGGGAAATCTTTTCCTTCTAATTCAACAGTTTGTCCACCTTTTCCTGGAGTGCAACCGCCAACAATATTTGTACCATATTCAACCATTTTTCCAGCATGGAAATGACCTTGCTTTCCTGTAATTCCTTGAACTAGTACCTTTGCATCTTCTTCAATCCATATTGCCATCACTCATCACCTCCGATTAGAGATACAATCATTTGAGCGCCTTCAGCTAGGTCATTAGCAGAATGAATATTCAACTCAGACGCTGCTAATATCTCCTTGCCTTGCTCTACATTTGTACCTGCGAGACGGACTACTAGGGGAACTTCTAGTGACAATGCTTCTGTAGCAGCTATTACTCCACGAGCAATAATGTCACAACGCATAATTCCACCAAAAATATTGACTAATATTCCTTTGACATTCGGGTCTTCCATAATCATTGAGAATGCAATCTTGACCTGTTCTTCATCAGCGCCACCACCGACGTCAAGGAAGTTTGCTGGCTCTCCGCCATACAACTTGATGACATCCATTGTAGCCATTGCCAATCCAGCACCATTTACTAAACATCCAATATTGCCTTCTAGTTTGACATATGATAGTCCAGTTTCTTTAGCACGTGTTTCAACATCTTCTTCTTCTGACAAATCGCGCAATTGAGACCAGTTCTTGTGTCTAAATTCAGCATTTTCATCAAATGAAATCTTTGCGTCAAGGGCAATTATTTCATCACTCTTTGATTTAACCAGTGGGTTGATTTCCACCATTGCGCAATCTTGGCTGACGAACATTTCGTACATCGCAGCCAATGATTTTCCGAAAGACCTCAGGGAGATCCCTGATAATCCGAGTGCAAGTCCTAAGTCTCTCTTTTGGAATCCTAATAATCCAGCGTTAACATCAATTATGACTTTGTGAATTTTTTCAGGCGTGTGTTCGGCTACATGCTCAATATCCACTCCACCTTCAGTAGAAGCCATAATGAGTACAGATTTGTTATCTCTGTCAACTAGTAATGCGAGGTAATATTCGTGAGCGATCTCACATCCGGATTCAATGTATAGGTTCTTTACAACCTTTCCTTCATCCCCAGTTTGAATAGTGACCAAGGCATTACCCAAAATATTTGTTGAATATGTTTCGACTTCATCTCTTGAAAATGCAATCTTCACTCCACCTTGCATTACTTCCTCTCGTGTTTGAGGATCATATAGTGTACCCTTTCCTCTTCCACCAGCATGAATCTGAGACTTTACTGCTACGACCTTAGAATTAAGATTGTCGTAAGCGGCTAGCGCTTGTTCTACTGAAGTGCAATGTACCCCTTCTAATACAGGCACTCCGAACTCTCTTAGCATTGCTTTGCCTTGGTACTCGTGGATATTCATGACTCTCTCCAAGCAATGCCAATTGCAGGCCGTCTTTGAATACTTTGATTCGGCAATGACAATTATGCAGAGCGTGAATGGGGTTTATTGATAGGTTAAAGCATTGAGGCAATGCCATGCAGGTAGTTGTTTTGGCTGGAGGAGTTGGCTCGAGATTGCGTCCTTGGACCAATCAAATTCCTAAACCATTATTGCCGATGCTCGATAAAACTCTGCTTGAAAGAGTAGTTGAAGGTGTGCCAAGTGATTTGGTTGACGAAGTTATTGTTGCTGGTGGATATAAAATTGATATGATTAGACAATATTTTGCAGATGCAGATGTTGACTTTGATGTAACTATAGTTCCCGAAGATGAACCGCTTGGTACTGGTGGGGCACTTGCAAATTGTTCAGATATAGTCAGTGGGACATTTGCTTGCTTCAATGGCGATATTGTTTCTTCACTGGATGTTACTCCAATGATTGAACTGCATAAAAGAAATGGCGGTATCGGTACACTAGCACTTTGGGAAGTGGAAGATCCAACTCGTTTTGGAATAGTTGGATTAGATGAAGATTCAAGAATAACTCAATTCAAAGAGAAGCCTAAAAAAGAGGAGGTTTTTAGTAATTTAATTAACGCCGGATCTTATATTTTGGAGGATGATATTTTTGATTTCATGCACGAAGGAAAGCACTCTATAGAAAGAGAAGTATTTCCAGTTCTCGCGACGGAAGGTAAGTTGAATGGTCTGCAATTTGATGGATATTTTGTCGACGCAGGAACGCCAGAATCATGGTCAGAAGGTGTGCAAGAATGCATACGTAAGAAGAGGTTTAGCAGTGGAGAAGTATGTGGAGGTTCATGGTTCTCCAATCCTATGGCCAAGGTCACAGAAGGTGCGAGAGTAGTCGGGTCTATGGTCGAAGGTAATGTTGGTATTGGCAAAAGTGAAGTAATTGAAAGCACGATATTATCAGGCTCATTAGTTGGTGATAACTCAGTATTATCTTCATGCCTAATCGGACGCAATGCAACGATTGGAAATAATTGTAACCTAGAGGGAGTAGTTGTAGATCACAATTCTATAATTCCCCCTGAAACGAATCAAATTGGCGGAAAATGGCTTTCACAACAATCGGATTAACACCACTCTTGCATAGTATTTGATGAAAGCCCTCAAGTGATATTGCGTTTTGGCAACACTATGAGCGTTCCTTTAGTTGTTGTAAATTTCAAGACTTATGCTTCAGCAAGTGGCCTTCAAGCCAATGCTCTTGCCTCTGCAATGGCTAAACAGATTTCACAATCTTACAGAATGGTTGCGGTTGTTTCAGCATTTGATTTAGATTCGGTAACAAACGAAAACCCCGACTTAGAAGTTTGGGCACAGCACCTTGATTGTGCAGGAAATGGTAGTTTTACTGGATGGCTAGAAGCGGGTAATGCGATTGAAAGAGGCGCAGTAGGAGCAATCATCAATCATGCAGAACACAAAGTTCCATTATCTCATGTCGAGGAGTTGATGAAGATTCTTCCAGATAACTTTCCAATTTGTGCCTGTGCAGCCGATGTTGAAGAAGCAAAAGCTCTTGCAGCATTGGGTCCAACCTTTATCGCAGTTGAACCGCCAGAATTGATTGGCGGGGATATCTCTGTGACATCAGCAGATCCATCTATTGTTTCCGACACAGTTGCAGCAGTGAAGTCAGTAAATCCTAATGTTAGGATTTTATGTGGTGCCGGTGTAAAGAATGGAGAAGATGTTGCTATGGCAATTAAACTAGGTGCAGAAGGAGTGCTTCTTGCCAGTGGAGTTACCAAAGCAAATGATGTTGATTCAGTTTTAGCGGATTTAGTAAGCAACTTTTGAATTTCCCTTTTTAGTGAACTCAGCCAGTTCTAATACACTTTGTTGCATTGTTCCAGAACTGAGGTTACTACCTCCAGGACAAGACTCTCTTAATGCACATTTACGACATGTTGATGACTTCTTGGCCAAGGGTATTTGGCTAAAGGAGTTCTCCTGTCCTAGTTTGGATAACATTTTTTGCATCTGACTGATATCAGATTCAATTAGATAATTTGATTGTGTAAGTTTATCCTTACTCGAGATGATGCGTTGCTGATTCCAAAAACCGTTACGCCAAGAAATTACTCTAATAGTATATTTATTTGCCAAAATTGGGAAATTATGTTTCCCTCTTATCCATGAAACCATTGCCATCGCTTCTAATTCTTCAAAGGATGAATCCTTCTTGCCTTGCATATCGATTCGAATCAAATGCCAGTGGTTTTGAATTTTTACTGCTATATCAGGACAACAATAGATATCTATTCCATTTACAGAACCACGTTCTATTCTTTCAAAAACCATCCATTGCTTGTGAAATCTGCTAACAAGGGCTTGAATGAAGTCATTATTCCAGAGAGTGGTAATTCTTTTCATAGAGTGTTTAACCAAATATTCAATGTCGATCTCATCGAGTTTTAGATTCTCATCAATTGCTCTTTTTGTGCCAATTACTTCATGTATGGACAAAATATCCTGTTGATGGGATATTTTTTCACTTAGATTTTCTCTTATTTTTCTTTCAGTAAATAATGGCGACCATTCAACATTCATCTGAAGGTCTTCCAGTCGCTCAAAAATCGTCTGTTTGCATGAGCGTAACATCAAATCCCAATGTGAGCGAATATCACTCATAGAATGCCATTCTCTTGATTTAGATTGACCCCAATTTGCTTGATTAAGTCCATATCTAATTACCCACCAGCGTGGGCACGCAAGAAATAACTCTCTTCTGCTCTTACTCCACACTTTGTGGTATTCCATAATCAGTATGCTCTGTAGTCAACCTGTATAATACACTAGTTTGTTCAAAGCAAACCGAAACGATTGGCAGCAATAATTGAGTTAACAAGTGCCCAAAGCGATACAGGCACAACACACCATCCAATAAATTCAGCAAATACTTCTGAACCGAACTTGCCGAATAAGCGTGAGAATGGCCCGCCTATTGCTGCGATCCAGCGTAAACACAAACCAGTTAATCCACCCACTAATACGATTCCTAGTAGGAACCCTATTCCATAGACTATACCAAAACCACCGCTCAAGAGGCTAGCACCTACACCTTGCTGAATGAGAGAAGGGAATGATAACCATCCAAACCATCCTAACCATGCACCGATTAGTACATCGCGCTCCATATCCTCAAGTTCTCTCCAGTTGGAGAAACTATCGGGCATTAATCGATGAATTTGTTTTGCAATTATTTTTACTTCGTAAGGGCTACCATTCTTTGCGGCGAAGAAACTCATTTCAAACATCCAAATGAACATCAACATATTGAGGTAGAAGTTGATATTACTAGATATTGGCAAAATCGTTACAATCAGTGGAACTAGGTTGATTGTCAAAATAGCAGCAGCACCTGAAACAATAGTGCTAAGCCACAATAGGCCTGGGGCAATCGCTTGTTCCGGAGGTTCCCAATTAGACCTAGGTAGTGCAAGAAGGAGCAGGAATAAGCCTGGGCCAAAGATGAGGGATAAGTAGGTTGCAATCCCGTGAGAACCACCATTATCGATGGTGTCTATGGCATCTGTATATTCCTTTGAACCAGCAGATGATGCAGTTGCATAGGCAATGTGCATTGATGGGTCAATAACGAATACTGCATCAGCCACACCCGAAGGGAAACTGGAAGTCAACAAATTATCTTCATCATATAATATCGGCCATGATGCATTTAATTGATTTTCATAAAATGTGACATCTCGCATTGTAGCATCAGGTCCGGCAACGATTTGGACGATAGAAATTCGTTCAGGCATTTTTCCTAATGTGTAATTGAATTCAGCAGCTTGGTCTTGAGCGTTAACAGAACCAGGTAGTATTACGCCAACGATGACCGCATCCTTGCCTTCCATTAACTGGGAGATTGAATATTCCTCACCTGCTGTATTTTGCAACGTTCGGTCAACGATTCTGGAATCCTGTTGAATATTCTCAGCACCGAGATCGATTTGATCAAATGCTGTAGGGATGAATAGTAATGTCAAAACAAACATTGCACCCAATATTGGAGGAGGGAGTACAATTCCACTGCGGAATAGGAAGGCGAAATATCCAATAAAAGAAAGGAAAGTGGTTAGTGAAAGCCATATTGCAGCGTTTGCATAACCTTCATCCGGTTGCACAACTTCAAAACGAATTATTCCATATGCATGACAATCTTCATTCGGATCTCCACCGATTTGATTAACACAGATTTGGACATTTGACTCTCCATTTGGAACTTTTTCAGAAGCAGCCCAAACCCAAACAGTACGATTTTCTCCCAAATCTCTTTTCATCATAACATTTGTTGAAGATGTTTCTACTAATAGGTCAGCATCATTGACATACTTTTCATCCGATGCTAAAGGTCCCCAAATTTCCCAACCGACTTCAGATACATCGAATTCGCCCCATGCTAAAGTTGGTTCAAATTCGATGTGAGCCCTGTGTTGTTGGTCAACGTATACTGAAGCAGTGGGCTCACTTAATGTGCCCATCATCACGATTCCGCCGCTATTTTGCTCAAATCCACCCCAATGAACATTTGCTCTAGTTCCAATACAATTATGTTCTATTTGCAGGTCTAATGTGAAGACATCGCCTTTAGACATATTGAGGATTAGATTTTTCACTTCACCCTCAAATGGCATTGCAGCATTATCCGTTGTAACATCAACAACTGCATTTACAGTTGATTCATAGATTACATTTCCAGCGACGCTAACAACGTAAAATAGCGTAGTTGAGGAATCTCCGATTGGATTTGATTTGCAAGTATTGGCTGATGACGCATCAATTGTTACTGAAAAATAAACTTGCATGGTGATGTTGCTACTAAGAGGGCTTTGTATTGGTTCACTATCAAGGTTGAAAACAGTGACCGGTCCATTGGTGACGTGGGTAGTAAAACTTCCAACTGCTGCATCGGTGCGGGCTCTTTGTAGAACTGCTTCTCCAACATTTAGTCCTTCAACGAATAGATGTTCTTCTTGGGCAAGTTCCCATTCAACGAACCCAGGTTCATATTTTGCATCTTTTTGTATATCAATTGCGCTTGCAAGGCTAACTGTACTCACCAATGCGAGTAGTAGTAAGGCCACAATCTGCTTGCGCATGACTCATGGCAACTGTCATGGGTTCAAGAAACCGATGCCTCAATATTGTCAGAATGGTTCGAACTGGGATATTTCTAATTAAGACCCCTAAAGGGGTCTAGTAATATTTGATTCAAATGGGGGAGTATTCTAGGAATGTGGCCATAGCGATCATTCCAAATGAAATTGCTAATGCATTAACTGAGCCCTTGGTAAGGTAGCCTCTATTTTCAAGCACTGCCCCTAATACGCTGTCAACTTGACATCCAAGGAATCCGATAATTGCAATCGTTATTGAAGCAGATATTCCCCACATAACATTGTCTGATAAAGAATTGAAATTAATAATAAGCCAAGCACAGAAAGTCAAAATCGAGATGAGAATCGAACCCAGAGCAGCAGCCTTTTGCCCACTCGGAGAGTAGCCGCCATTGATTCCCTGTTGGCATGGTTGCAAGGTTGTAATAAGTTTGACATTGCTGTCCAAGCATCCGATTTCGCTAGCAAATGTATCGGATGCGGCAACTGCTACAGCAGCACTGAACAACCATAATCCATTGACATAATCCTTGCTGATAAAGGCATAAACTGCAACTAATCCTGGCATTCCTCCATTTGCAATTACATTGCCCCAACTGCGATGGCCATCAGAAGATTCGCTCAAACCTAAGGCCATTTTTTCTTCAAATCGCCACTTTGTTGCTTTGTGACTTGATAATAAGAATCCAAGAAGAATCAATAGCCAACTCCAATGACCCATTCCTCCAACAACAAAGCCGAGAAGTGATGCTGATAAGATACCTGCTTTATCAAGGATATTAGCCTTGGTTGAAACAATTATTAAACCGAGGATTATGATTGAAGTAACCACTAAATTGCCTTGGTTTAAACCACCTTGCAAGACATCCATGAGCATCCCTCAAACTCCGCGTGTAGATTAATCATTGAAAGGTGCTTTCCCTATATTGTAATGCAAAGTGTCCAATTTCACAGTGTGTGCCCGTCACCATAATCCAAACTCTTTTCTCTGTAAACGGTTGTAAATAAAGAAGGTAGGATGCGCAAAGAACAATACCATAGCATGAATATGAGGATTACCAGCCACCCCAACATAGCTAGAAGACCCAGTAATGGATTTACTTTTTCTGAAACAGCACCGATGATGAATAAACTACCGTTCCAAAAAGAATGCCCAGATATGGCCAAAAGAATAGCAAATAGGGGTGACTTGGGAAGTTTCCAGCCCGAGCCGACATGACGCATCCACCATAATGGTAAATCAGCAGTTACGGCTTTGCTCTGATTAGAATATGAAATGACTTGGCGTGTTTTCTCATCATAAAGAACCCATGAAGTCTCCTGGTTAATATTCGGAAAGCCCCGCTTTTTATGTAAATAGTAGCCAATTCCATATCCACTTATCCCCGTCCACATGGCATGGCCTGGAACAGAACCGATGCCTCTTATTATTGATGTAAATGCAAATGCAAGTCCGGAAACCCCAGTTAGTGACCCCATGATATACGTCAAATTTTCTATTAATGCGAAACCTAGGCCTACAGTTGTACCTACATAGAAACCCTTCTTTGCAGAATCAATATATGAATATAATAGTAATACTGCTAATGCTTTTGACAATTCTTCACCAAATGGGGCGGAAACAGCATAGGATAGAAACACGCCAAGATTACTATTCATCGGATCATCAACCCCCAGTAAATTTATCGTAATTGGGAATAATGTACTATTTATGACAATAGCGGGTAATGCCGAAAGCATTCCAGCGATTAACATAGCTTCGCCCTCTCTTCTTGTCAATCTGAATCCAAAAAACCTCGTCGATGCAGACCACCAAGCAAATACTGGAGTTGAGAATCCTATTATCCAAGCCGGTATTACTATGATAAAAACTAATAACAATAATATTAATAAATTATTTGTGAATATAGTTGAAATAATTAATGAAATGGTAGCAATAAGAACTCCACCAAAAAACAGTGCCCATAAGTGGCTAGATTTTGGCATTTCAAGTGGAGTGGAATCCTTTACGATATGATGTTTAATCGTTGTCGGTATTGGTGATGTGACGACCGTCTTGTGGTCGACAACATGTTGAGTTCGTCCTTCTATAGAGGGGGTTGCTTTTACTAATTGCAATAGTTTAGGCCTTCTAATATAAACTAATATCATCAATAATGGTGTTAGGCAAATTGCTGAACCAAGAGTCAATAGTGAATCGGTTGGGCCAAAAACTCCATTGGAATTAGAATCGAATATAGAGGAAAATAATAATGCAGTGAATTGGGTAATTAATGCTAGCAGCAAGACCAATCCGAGCATACTACGGACCGTCTTCCATGGTGATGATGGATGCCATAGTGCAAAACCTGCAGGAGTTGGGCTAAGAGGGATGCCCGCACCTTGCATATCAATGGATTAAATCAGAAGGCTATCAATGATTTGTAAGAATTTAGAAATTTAGGTCCCGCTCAGTTCGCCCATCACTCGTCACTGAATAAACAGCAGTCGGCATAAGCACTCATCATTGCAGGGAATGGAACCAACCGTTCCCCTTTCATCAAGTCTTTGATTCAATTCATTGCTGAGAATGGAAACCATAAGTCCAATCGTGAGGTGGAGCGAATGTTTCTTTGATAGAGCGAGGAGAAGCCCATCTTAACAGATTAAGCGGAGATCCTGCCTTGTCATTTGTTCCACTTCCTCTAGCACCACCGAATGGTTGCTGACCTACGACCGCACCAGTTGGCTTGTCGTTGATGTAGAAATTGCCAGCACTATACCTCAAGGCGTTCATGGCCGTGACAATATGTCTGCGGTCCCGAGCGAAAATTGAGCCGGTTAATGCAAATTCGGAAGTTTCATCGCATGTCTTGAGTATTGCTTCAAACTCTTCATCAGGATATACATAAACAGATAATACTGGTCCAAATATTTCTTCACTCATGGATTCATATTTTGGATCTGAACAAACGATGGTAGTTGGTTCAATGAAATATCCAATAGAGCCATCATAGCCTCCACCTGTTACTATTTCGCATCCTGGGTCTGCCTTTGCACGGTCGATATAGCCAGTAATATTGTCAAAGGATTTCTTATCGATTACAGCTGACATAAAGTTGGTGAAGTCTCTTGGGTCACCAACGGTGATTTTTGCAACATCTGCACAGTATTCATCTTTGATAGCATTCCAAACCGATGTAGGAACATATGCTCGTGATGCCGCGGAACATTTCTGTCCTTGGAACTCAAATGAACCACGTAGCATTGCAACAGATAGTGCTCTTCTGTCACAATCTGGATGTGCGACGATGAAATCTTTTCCACCAGTCTCGCCTACAATACGAGGATATGAACGCATATTCTCTAAATTATTCGCAACTGTTCTCCACATACTGCGGAATACAGGGGTTGAACCAGTAAAGTGAATACCTGCTAACATATTGTGGGTCATACAGATTTCACCGATCATAGCAGCTGGCCCAGGTATGAAGTTGATGACTCCAGCAGGAAGTCCAGCATCCATCATTAGGCGCATCAATAAGTAATTTGAAACATATGAATTACGACTTGGTTTCCATACACCAGTATTGCCCATCATTGCAGCGCTCGTAGGTAGATTTGCTGCGATACTTGAAAAGTTGAATGGGGTTACAGAGAAGACGAACCCTTCCAGTGGTCTAACCTCGCTTGAATTCCACATGATTGAAGGAGAGACAGGCGGTTGTAGGTCTTCATAGATTTGGCGAACATAATCAGAGTTAAATCTCCAGAAATCAATCAATTCACAAGCAGCATCAATTTCTGCTTGATGACAAGTCTTTGATTGATTGAGCATTGTTGCTGCGTTAATTTGAGCACGATACTCACCTGCGAGTAATTCACTGGCCTTCAAAAAGATTGCACAGCGTGCTTCCCAAGGCATGTTGGACCACATATCGTGTGCATCTAATGCTGAATCGATTGCAGCGTGAACTTCTTGTTCTCCAGCCATGTGAACTCTTGCAATAACATGGCTGTGATCGTGAGGCATTACCTGCTCAACCACTGTACCAGTGAATACTTCTTTTCCATTGATAATACAAGGTATTTCAAGGATAGTTGCTTCTTGGTGCTTTAGTTCTGCCTTCAGAGCAGCACGCTCTGGAGAATCGGGAAGGTAGCCAAGAATAGGCTCGTTAATTGGGGTCGGCGGCTTCGGAACGTTGTTGACCATAATGCAAGGGGAGTGCAACCGCTTCTTCAATATCTCGCTTGAAGTTATTCTTGGTAGAGGTGGGAATATTTGCTGCGAACCTTGGAAAGTTTCGGGCTAACCACCGCAGTACAGTATCCTTGATTTGGATTTCTTGCATAATAATCATGATGATACTGTTCAGCGATTAAGAAGTTGCTTGCTGGTTCTATTGTTGTGACGATTGGTTTATCGTATAGTTGCTGCATTGCATTGATTACCTCTAGGGCAATCTGCTCTTGGCCTTGCTCTACTGGCATGATACAACTACGATACTGAGTCCCAATATCTCCGCCTTGGCGATTTAGTTGAGTAGGGTCATGAACAGTGAAAAATATTTCCAAAATAGTATTATAATCAATTATAGATGGTTCAAAAATGATTTCGACAATTTCAGCATGGCCAGTTTTCCCAGAACATACCCCCTTGTAAGTTGGATTGGGGTTTGGACCACCCGCATAGGCTGGCAAGGCAGAAATAACACCCTTTAATTGTTTGAATGCACCTTCGACGCACCAAAAACAGCCGCCACCTAGAATTGCCCTTGCCATGGTTTATGCGAGCAGTTTGTTATTGTTGAATGCTCTCATTATTGGTTTGGTAACTTTTTTACACCTGTGGCGCTTGGTTTGGTCTGTGCGCAGCCGAAGTTTTGTCTTAGTTACATTTTTATTATTGCAATCCATTTCTATGATTGCAGTCGCTGAAGGTAGAGCGACAACTATGCAATGTTCAGTGCAGAAATACGATTGGTTAAGCCATGAGACTGTCGATATTGATGTATTGATCTCATCACCGCCAAATGGAGTACAATTACAAGCACAATGGGTTGTTTATGATGAAAGTGGAATTGATGTATTGAATGGGACAGTAGAATTCCAAGCAGTTGGTTCAACATATTCAATTCAAATCCCAGTTAAACATTTTTTCAACGGTGATCATTACTATCTAGTTGAAGTATTGCTAATAGACAACACTGCAACGATGATCGCTCAAGATGAAATACAATTTACCATGTTCCAAAATAGTAAACTTACTCCAATATCCAATATGCTGGTCTTCGGAGATTCGCTATCTGATATGGGTAATGTCAAATCATCCTGGCTCAATGTTCCAGATGTGCCGCCATATTGGCAAGGTCGATTTTCCAATGGTCCTGTTTGGGTTGAATACTTATCAACTGCATATTCGGTTAATACTACGGTTGGAGGAAGTACTCAAGCGGGTGATAATCGTGCCTTTGGTGGTGCGCAAACAGGACAAGGATATGCGTATTTAGTTCTACCAAATGTTGGTGCCCAAATCAATGAATATTTGGCAAATGTGCAAAGTACTATTCCTGCTAATACAGTAATCACTGTTTGGGCTGGTGGTAATGATTTCCTTTATGGTAGTGCCAATGCAAATACGATTGTAGCAAACATGGAATCCCATCTAAGAACATTGGCTACTGCGGGAGCGAACGAGTTTATCGTGCCTAATTTACCTCCTTTGGAAACAACTCCTGAGATATCTGGTAAATCACAGTCTCAGCAAACTGCAATTGCTAATGAAGTACAATTGTACAACACAAAACTTGCTAATATGTTGGTTAATTTATCTGCAGAATTATCACTTACTTTCCACACCATAGACGCGTATTCGATATTCAATAGTATTGTTCAGAATAAACAAGCACTAGGATTGACCAACGTACAGGATGCAGCATGTTCAGGAGGCGCTTCTCTGTTGCCGTTACCGATTTGCAATGCAGGAGATAGTATAGTCCAAAATGTGGATGAATACTTATTTTTTGATAAGGCTCATCCAACCAGAGTGATGCATCGTTTCATTGGCCGATACGCCATTGAAGAAATAGGGGAGGCAGATACTGATGCAGATGGAATTATTGACCAATATGATGACTGTGCATGGACTGAGGATATGTCTACAGTAGATTTGGATGGTTGTTCATGGTCGCAAAGAGATGACGATTCTGATGATGTCAATAATGGTGATGACCTATGCCCAGATACAATAGCCGGTGCAGAAGTAGATTCTAATGGCTGTTCCGCAGAGCAAAGAGATACTGATGAGGATGGTTTGAATGATGCCGTTGACCCATGTCCTTTCAGCCAATCTTCACCAGACCACGATTCAGATGGATGCGAAGATGAAGTTGATATTGATGATGACAATGATGGACATCTCGATGATGAGGATAATTGTCCTAGGGGATTAATTGGAACTCACTCCGCCGATTTAGACGACGATGGTTGTCATGATTTGGAAGATGCTGATGAAGATGGTGACGGGCTTAGTAATTCTCAAGAAGACTTGGTTGGAACGGATTCACGTAATCCTGATAGCGATGGAGATTTAATTGTCGATGGTGAAGATGCATTCCCACTAGATCCATTGGAATGGGCCGATACAGATGAGGATGGCTGTGGTGATAATAGTGATGCATTCCCATTGGATGATTCAGAATGTTTAGATTCGGATGAGGATGGATTTGGCGATAATCAAGATGTATTTCCCGATGATGAAAGCGAGTGGCTAGATAGTGACGGCGATGGATACGGGGATAATCGAGACGGCTGTCCTACAGAAAGTGGTTCTTCATTAATTCCGCAAGGATGTCCTGATAGAGATGGTGATGGATTTGGAGATATTGTTGATTTATTCCCTAATGACTCTGAAGATTGGGCCGATATGGATAATGACTCTGTAGGTGATAATAGGGATGTATTCCCAACAGACCCAACTGATTGGGCAGACCGAGATAATGACTCATATGGGGATAATAGAGATGCCTTCCCAAGCAACCCTAGTGAATGGAATGACAGCGATGGCGATGGCGTAGGTGATAACGCAGACCTATTTCCAATGGATTCCACCGAATGGTATGATAGTGACTTAGATGGCTGTGGTGACAATTCCGATGTTTGGCCAAATGACCCCGAAGAATGCAGTGATAGAGATTATGATGGAATCGGCGATAATGCAGACGATTTCCCGGATAATACTGGTGAATGGAAGGATAGTGATGGCGATGGTTTAGGAGATAATAGTGACCAATATCCAACCGATTCTAAGGCGAAATACGACAGTGATGGAGATGGGATAGCAGATGCCTATGATATGTTCCCAGATACTTCAACAATGGATAATTGGTTTGATGTGGCTCTCAGAGTAGTTGGTTTTAGCGTTGTAATAGGTGCACTATTACTCGTTTTGAAAAGGAAAACTCCTCCGATTACAAAATATACAGATTGGCAGCAATTACTCGATGATGAAGCGAAGCAAGATTCTTACTGATCGTTCGCAGTCTTGAAAGCAATGTTAACTTCATCAAAACAACGTTGTTAATCGTTGAATCTTCAATCATCTCTTTGCTGATTTTGTGCCCGATCTCTACGAGATGGGCTTCTTGATTGGTCGTTATTATTCCTTCTTTGTGAAGAATTACTGTTGCTATTTTGGTTTGAACGATTATTATTAGAGTTGTTATTGCTCCTATTTCCTCTACCTTGGTTTTGATTAGAATTGTTATTGTTAGAACTGCCCTGCTTCGGAGGACTCTTTTTATTACGGTTATTTGGCTTTGAACTCTTGGCTTCTTTCATCTTACCAGCCTTTTGACCCGGCTTTGGTATTGCATTAGCAAAATGAAACTCTTGTTTTAGATCACGAGGAATTGTAGTTCCTGTTACTTGCTCAATTCCGACCAAATATCCACTTTCGCTTTCGTCACAAAATGCATATGCGATTCCATCCTTTCCAGCACGAGCAGTTCTTCCGATTCGATGGACATAACTTTCAGGCTCATTTGGTAGGTCGTAATTGAAGACGTGAGTTACATCATCAACATCTATACCGCGACTTGCGATATCAGTTGCTACCAATATTGGAATCTCACCGTTTTTGAATCCAGCAAGAGCCTTAGTTCTCGCCCCTTGACTCTTATTGCCATGTATTGCTGAGGCATCGACTCCACTTTGTGCTAGTTGTTTTACCAAGCGATTAGCACCATGTTTTGTTCGTGTAAATACAATTGCACATTGAACTTTTTCAGCTTTGATAATTTTTACTAACAATCTGCGCTTATCGGCCTTTCTTACAAACATCACCTTCTGAGTGATACGTTGGACAGTTTTCTGTTTTGGGCTAACATCGATTGTGATTGCATTTTTTAGTATTGAATCTGCTAATTCAGCAATTGTCTTAGGCATGGTTGCACTGAATAACAAGTTTTGTCGCTTTTTTGGTAATAGTTGTATAACTTTGCGGATATCTCGAATAAATCCCATATCCAACATTCGATCTGCTTCATCAAGAACAAAGAATTCAACTTTTGTGATATCGATATGTCCCTGTCCGATCAAGTCGAGAAGCCTTCCAGGTGTTGCAACTAAGATATCGACTCCTCTTCTGAGTTTGCTTACTTGTGCTCCTTGTTTTACTCCTCCAAAAATAACCATGTGAGAAATGTCCATGTGTTTGCTATATGCGGAAAAACGTTGGTCTATTTGTGCGGCTAATTCTCTTGTAGGGCTGAGAATTAACGCTTTTATTGACTTATTAGAATCTGTTCTATTATTCATTATTTCAAGAACAGGAAGCGAAAAAGCAGCGGTCTTGCCAGTTCCAGTTTGAGCAACTGCTAACACATCGCGTCCATCTAGGAGGGGAGGAATTGCTTGTTCTTGAACCGGAGTTGGAGTCTTATATCCTTCAGCTTCGATTGCTTTTAGGATATTTGGCGAAAGGCCTAGGGATTGGAAAGTTGACATAATAACACCTGAAAAAAATCACTTATCTTGGTAGGTACAAGGGACTTACATTTGCATGGCCCAAACCACTTGCTATTAACTCGCTTGTAATAAATGCCCTAATAACTCACTGTTGAGGCTAACAATGAGACTCCAGGGTTGCTATTATGGCAAATAAATCCTTGATTCAAACTTATTGGCTTAGTGCCGCAATTATTGAGTCGATATCTTCTTGTTGTGCTGGTTGACTATATGATGCGGTAAGTTCAGTATCTATCACATTGGAACCAAGGTAAGTAAATTGAGTTTTCATAGCCGCGATTACATTTTGTCCACTGCCACCGGAGTGTGTGGCTAGTGCAACTCTTTTTCCTGTGAAATACTCTCTGAAGTTTTCATCATGGCGAGAGATCCATGCGACCATATTGGTCAATGAAGGTGGGATTGAGCCATTGTATTCAGGTGATACTATCAGCCAATTATCAGCTTGTTTCAATTGAGCAATAACCATATCGATTTCTTCTGGCTTGATCCCATTTTGTTCCCTAGAGGAACTATACATTGGCCAATCCATATTTTCAAGTTCGATCAATTCTGTTTGTAGAGATTGAGACTTTGCCTGTTCGACAAATTTCTGGGTTAATTCCAAGTTCATTCCTGAAGATGCTACTATGATTACAATATCGCTCATAGCCGCCCCAAGCGGCATCCATAGATAATGTGGAGGGTGCAAAGTTGTTACCTGTTCCTTGATAACAAAGTAATGTTAGCAACGCCGTGGTAAAGGGATAAGTCGAACAAGTTGGAGACCTATACGCATACCTAGGCCTGTTGAATATGCAATCATTGCGAATGCGATACTACTTGGCCCAAGCCTTGAAGCAATATCGATTAGGTGCTCAATCGAGCGATTCAGCCTGCTCATCAGAAATAGTATCTGCAATCCCTTTAGGAATTAACCAAATACCAGAGATTGCTGTTGAAAAGTGCAATACTGCAGTGATGATGAACATATCTGTTGTAGCATTATTTTTGCCATTTGGAATAGTTTCCAACAGTGCAAGAGCAATTGCCAGAACAGAAAAGATGACCATCTCTTTACCAGCGTATTTGCGTGAAAATAAGTTGAAAACATAACCACCGAGATAGGCTGGAACCAATCCACCCATGATGAATGTCATGACTAAGAACACGATAAATGGCATTTCACTAGGCAAATTATCAAAGCCGAAGATGAAGTAGAGTATAATCAATAAATTATAATTGATAAAGGTCATTTTCAAGGCGGTTGAAAGTCCGGTTGGCATATTTTTTAGTAGTTGCACGAATTCCCCCATTACCAACCCATATATAAACCAAAAAGGGGATGATAATGTGGCCTTGAATTACATTTTCATCACCCAAACCACTTGTCATTAACTCGTTTGAATAAATGCCCTATTAACTCGCAGTTAATGGTGCTAGCAATACCCAAAGTGATACCATTGCAAATAAATCCTTAATTCGAACAGATTGGCTTAGTGCCTCAATAAGAGAGTATATCTCAAAATATCTGTAGAGTAGTATAGTAGCCGAGCAGCACTCATTGAATTGATAACTAGCCGATATTGATGTTCTATTGTTCCTTTTCAACATCAACGA
>Ga0307986_10000241_pt1 | contig 40741 bp, 39 predicted proteins | sample EllFjometageno82_FD_203170 | JGI IMG/M metagenome (GOLD analysis project Ga0307986, IMG submission 203170) | Marine microbial communities from Ellis Fjord, Antarctic Ocean - #82 | ecosystem: Environmental > Aquatic > Marine > Unclassified | place: Southern Ocean | collected 2014-10-09 | reverse complement strand
CCTTCCAAAGATAAAAAATCTAAAGACTTAGCACCAATATATTCACAAATTTCATCATTTGTTTTATTTGCAGCAAGGAGTTCTTTTTTGGTAGGTGTATCAACACCATAAAAATCTGGATACCTAATCTCCGGACAAGCTATTTTAACATGCACTTCTTTAGCTCCTGCATCATAAAGCATTTTTACAATTTTATGAGAGGTAGTTCCTCTAACTAAAGAGTCGTCTACTAAAATAATTTTTTTATTTTTAATTGTAGATTGATTAGCATTTAATTTTAATTTAACTCCCAAACTTCTAATTTTTTGACTTGGCTCTATAAAAGTTCTACCAACATAATGATTTCTAATTAAACCTAATTCAAAATTTATTCCTAAATGCTGAGCAAATCCAAGAGCTGCCGCATTGCCAGAGTCAGGAACTGGGACAACTATATCTGCATCAACTTTATTTTCTTTAGCAAGCTCAATACCAAATTTTTTTCTATGCTCATAAGCAGATTTACCATTTAATAAGCTATCAGGTCTTGCAAAATAGATATACTCAAACACACAAGGACGAACCTTTCTAGCAGGGAAGGGTTTAATGCTTTTTAATTCTTTGCCCTCAACATAAACAACTTCACCATTTTCTACATCTCTTATATATTTTGCTCCAATAATATCTAAAGCACATGTTTCAGAGGCAAACACATAGCTATCTTTTATTTTTCCGATAATCAAAGGCCTTATTCCATAAGGATCTCTAACACCTATTAAAGTATGCTGTGTAAGCATTACCAAAGCATAGCCACCTTGTATTTGAAAAATAGCATCAATGACTTTATCAATTGTTTTATTTCTTTTTGATTTAGCAATTAGCTGAACGATTGTTTCTGTATCAGATGTTGTGTGAAAAATTGCTCCATCTTGTACCAGTTTATTTCTGAGTGTAATTGAGTTTGTTAAATTTCCATTATGAGCAACACCTATTCCACCAGCATTAGTATCTGCAAAAAAAGGTTGAATATTTCTTAAAGTGTTATCTCCAGTCGTGCTGTACCTATTATGACCAATAGCATAATTACCAGGCAAGCTATTTAATACTTTCTCCTTATTAAAATTATCGCCAACTAAACCAAATCTCTTTTCTGAGTAATATTTTTCCCCATCAAAAGTTACAATTCCACAACCTTCTTGCCCCCTGTGCTGTAAAGCATGAAGTCCTAGTGCTGTGAGAGCGGCAGCATCGTTACTATTGCTTATCCCGAATACACCACACTCTTCTTTTAATTTAGGGTTATAGATCTTCAATTTTTTCTCTAGAATCTTGATATGTTTCTTCATTTGGAAATTCTTTTATTAGATAATTACTACCTTTTTCCAGGTATGGAAAGGTGTATGATTTATTAACATTAATTGGCCATTTTTTATAATTATAGACAATATCTAAAGCTGAAAATAAGCAAACACAGATAACATAACTTCTAATAAAACCAAAAAATAAACCAAATATAGAATCGAGGCTGCCTAATCCGACAAACTTAACAGCTCTACTTATACCTTTGTTAACCATCAATATAACAAAAACCACTAAAATAAAAATTACAATACCGAGTGATATATCCAGCACATACTCGCTGTCTATTATATCTTTGAAATATGGCTTAACTCTAGAAAATAAAACCAATGTAACCACGTAAGCCAAAAGCCACTTAGATGCTGAAAGCAAACTTAGGATAAATCCTTTACGATAGCATTTAGTTACAGATAAAATTGTAATAACTAAATACATCAAATCTATAAGTGAGATTGCTTCATAAAAATTATTTACAATATCAAGCATAGTGGAGTTTACTTTCCAAATGGTTTACTTATTAAGATTAGCAATGGAAGCAAGGTCAAAACAGAAATCATAGCCAACAACATTGCGATACCAGTAAACACACCAAAGTAAATAGTAGGTATAAATTTAGAAAAAATTAGGATTGAAAATCCAAACACAATTGTTATAGATGTGTTAAGTATAGCTACACCTACAGTAGAATGACAAATTTTAAGAGTTTTATCGTATTCTTTATTTTTTAAAAATTCTTCTTTAAATCTGTAGATATAATGAATACTGTTATCAACAGCTATACCAATGGTGATAGCTGCTATAGTTATGGTCATCATATCAAGTGGTATACCCAACAAACCTATAATTCCTAAAATAAAAAAAGCAGCTATAAAATTTGGAACAACTCCAATTAAAGATAGTTTAATATTTCTAAAAAGAACCATAAACATAATAAAAATACCAGCCATAACTAGCCCCAATGTAAGTATCTGAGACTTGAAAAGACTTTGAAGTAGATTGTTAAATAAAATTAAAACCCCCGCAAGTTTGAACTCTTCTTCATTTAGATTAAGCTGGTTTTTTAGATCATAATTAATTTTTTTAATCAAATCGTTTCTTCTTAAACCCTCTTGAGAGTCTATAATTCTTAAACTTATTCTCGCTTCATTATCTTTGATTGAAATATATGGATCAATAATGTCTCTTTTAATACTTTCTGGAATTTTAGAATAAAGAACACCCATCTCCAATGTACCTAAAGGTTTGCCATTATTTAGTTGTGTTGCAACTTGAATAATTGAGCTAAATGACAAAACTTTACCTACTGGAGTTAATCCATCAAGATAGTTGTGAACAGCTTCAATTTTATCAACCTTGTCTTTAGTAAACCAATACTTGTCATCATTTTCATTTTTTTCGTTATCCCAATCTTCAAATTCGTCATCCTCACTAGATTCAGAGTTATTTTTTTGAGGAAATTTTAAAATAACCTCTAATGGTGTTGTGCCACCTAATTTTTCATCAATAAGTTTCATGCCCTTATATATTTCGGTATTTTTATTGAAATAATTTATGAAGCTATTTTCTACTTCGAGGCGGCTTATACCAATCACACTTAAAATAATAACAAATCCCGTTATTGTAAATATTGTATATTTATTATTGATAGAGACCGTTGCAAAAAAAGAAGTGATTTTTGATTCTTTATCCTCTGTAACTTCCACACTGTTGTTTGAAACAAAACTTAAGAGAGTAGGAAGTAAGGTAAAAGTAATAATAAAAGATGTTATTAATCCAAAAGTCATCATCCATCCAAAATCAATAATGGGTTTAATACCGCTAAATATTAAAGATAAAAAAGCACATACAGTTGTCAACACCGTATAAAAAATTGGCCAAAACATTTTTCCAGTAGTCATAGAGATTATTTCAAAATTGCTTGAAGCTGGAAAGTCACTCTTTAACTGCAAAAATCTTGTACTCATATGAATGTTCATTGCCATTGTTAAAATCAACATTAGTGCAATAAAGTTAGAAGAAATTACAGTGACCTTCCACCCTAAAAGACCAAGAAGGCCAGTCATAATTAAAACTGAAAAAAAACAACTGCTAATTGGAATTATAATCCATATTAATTTTTTAAAAACAAACCAAAGGGTAGCAATTATAAACAAAAGAACTCCTAAGCCAAAAACTATAATATCACTTTTAATAAATGACATCATATCATCAGCTATCATTGGAATACCACCTAGGTATATTTTTCCAACATTATCATAACTTTTGATAATCTCTCTTATTTGAAGAATATTTTCGTGATTTTTTTTTTTTAGATTATCTTTATACTTTTCAATTTCTTCTTTAGTTTTATTTTCAATATCTTTTAGATTATCTTCTTTAATATAAACAATGACACCACTCGTATTTCCATCTTCACTGATTACAAAATTTCTAAATACTGGGCTATTTAATATTTCCTCGAATCCTCTTTTTTTATCAACGTCTGCATCTTTTAAAGTTTTAAAGCTCTCTAGTCTTTCCTGAAGAGGTGCTTCTGAATTGTTTAACAAAGGAATGTCTAATAAAGTAACCACGTTATGTACCCAATTTAAACTTTGAATTTTATATTTTAAACTTAATAGATTGTTAATTGAAGATTCTGTCACCATTCCTTTATTTGGTGTGAAAGTTAAAACTAAAAATTCTTTAGAGCCGTATCTTTCCTTAACTTCTCTTAAATATTCTAGATCAGGATCTCCTTCAATTAAAAGAGTATCTGAAGATGCGTCCAACCTAAAATCTTTAGAAAAATAGCCGAAGCTTAATAATGCAATTAATAACAATACAAAAACTGATCTAGGATTTTTAAGGACAGTTTTTTGATATAAATGAGATAGCATTTAATACTACTATATATGGGAAATTAGTTAATTTGAGTATCTTTAAATTTAGTAAATTGAGCCTCAAATTCCAACATAATATTACCAGTGGGACCGTGTCTTTGTTTACCAATAATAAGTTCTGCTAGGTTTGATACTTCATTCATCTTTGCTTGCCACTCTGCATGCTCAACAGTGGCTGGTCTTGGTTCTTTTCTCTCAAGGTAATAGGCTTCCCTATAAACAAACATTACAACATCAGCATCTTGCTCAATAGAACCTGATTCTCTTAAATCTGATAGTTGTGGCTTGTGATCATCTCTTTGCTCAACAGCCCTTGATAATTGTGAAAGTGCAATAACAGGAAGTCTAAGTTCTTTTGCCATCGCTTTAAGTCCCTGGGTGATTTCAGAAATCTCCTGAACCCTCCCATCTCTATTGCCAGACGACCCTCTCATTAATTGAATATAATCAACTACGATTAAATCTAAACCAAACAATCTTTTGATTCTTCTGGCTCTATTGCTCATAGCAGCAATACTAATTGCTGGTGTTTCATCTATATACAAAGGAAGCTCAGATATATTTTTAGATGTTTCAATAAATTTATCAAACTGTTCGTCTGAAATTCTACCTCTTCTAATATCGTTTGATTTTATTCGTGATTGTTCTGCTAAAATTCTAGTTGATAGTTGTTCAGATGACATTTCAAGTGAGAAAAAAGCAACAGCAGATTTTTTACCACTTTCTTGTAGTTTTTGAGCTGCATTAAAAGCAATGTTTGTAGCTAGAGCTGTTTTACCCATTGAAGGACGACCAGCAATAATAATTAAATCTGAATTATGAAGTCCACCAAGTCTATCATCTAGATCTCTTAGACCTGTGGGCACACCCACAATACCTTCCTCATTTTTATAAGCAGCTGAGGCCATTTCAATTGTTTGCTTCATTGCCTCATCAAACTTAACTAAAGAAGAATTAAAAGACCCTTTCTCAGCGAGATCAAATAACAATCTTTCAGAATTTTCAATTATATTCTGACCATTAACATCAAGATCATTTAATTTTGCAGCATCAATTGTATTTTCAGATATTTTAATTAACTCTCTTCTTACAAACATATCGTAAATAATTCTTGAATATTCTATTGCCTGTCTAGAGGATGTTGAAAATTTAGTAATTTTAACCAAATATTCTGGTACATTCAATTCATCTTTTTCATTTTCAAAATAATTTTTTAGTGTGATAGGGTTTGCGAGCATTCCTTTGTATACAAGGCTTTCAATAGCAGAAAAAATTTTTTGGTGCATTGGGTCGTAGAAATTAATATTTGATATTATAGTATTTATTTCATCAAATATTTCATTAGAAACTAAAATCGAACCTATTACAGATTGTTCAGCCTCAATGTTGTTTGGGAGCTCTTTAAATGTATCTTTAACTATGCTTAAATTGTTTTCCATAATTAAATAATACCTGAAAAGTATTTAAAAAAAATATTTAATATATGCTGGGGAAAAAATTGTATAATTATTGAATAGTTTCTGACGTAACTACATTGATAGTAATTTCAGAATCTATTTCAGAATGTAAAATGATTTTAACTTTAAATTTACCAAGCGACTTAATTTCAGCTATTGGTTGAATCATAGAAGGCTTAATATCCAGCTTGTCGTTTTCTTGAATTAATTTAGAAATTTCCGTTGGTTTAACAGAGCCATAAAGCTCTTTATTTTCTGTACTTAGTTTTTTAATTTCATACTCTTTACCGTTAATTTTTTCTGAGATCTTTTGGGCTTCTTTTTTTTTCTCAGCATCTTTTTTTCCTAATTCAGCTTTGATCTTTTCAACCTCTGCAACATTTTCTTTAGAAGCGTATAATGCTTTTTTATTTGATATTAGATAGTTTCTAGCAAACCCTCTTTTAACATCGATGATTTCTCCAATGTTTCCAATTCTTCTCAAGTTTTCTAATAGTATAACTTTCATCTATATTAATGCTAAATTTCTTGCCCTCTTAATTGATAAAGATAGTTCTCTTTGTTTTTTTTGACAAACATTGGTGATCCTTGATGGTAAAATTTTCCCATTTTCAGACATATATTTTTTAAGTAACCTAATATCTTTATAGTCCACAATAGGTGCTCCTTTAACTGATAAAGGACAGGACTTTTTAAATTTATATTTATTTGGCTGAAATATACTCAGTTTTGCAAAGTTGCTTTGGCTGTTTTTTCTATTTCCTCCTCTTTTTTTAATAGGCATAACTAGTCTCTTTTATACTCTCTTTTTTCATATTCTTTTTTTTCATACTCATCTTTTCTAGAAAAATATTTTGCTTCTAAATCAAATTTTTTAACCTTTACAGTCATATATCTTAAAAGGTTTTTATCAATAATTTCATTTTTTTCTAATTCTTTAATAATTTTTCCATTCCCTTTTATTTTAAAGTGAATGTAGCTACCTTTCTTATTTTTTTTTATAAGATATGATAGGTTAAGAAGACCCCAGTTTTCTGTCTGAACTATTTCTCCATCATTTTTCTCAACTATTTTAGAGTATTTTTCTGTTAATTGTGTGATTTGTGCTGGACTAGTATCTTGTCTCGCTACAATTGTATGTTCGTATAAATTCATATTTGTTCTTTAATAAAAAGTGAGGATATACTATTATAATCCTTTAATTACAACACTTAAAACCATAATAAATTTTAGATATTTAAATGTTTTCTGTTATATTTCCGGGTCAGGGGTCACAATTAGTTGGTATGGGCAAAGACTTATATGATAAATATAGTTTAGTCCAAAATTTGTTTAATGAAGCAGATGAAACACTTGGATTTTCATTGTCTAAGCTGATCCTTGAAGGACCCAAAGAAGAGTTGGATTTAACAGAAAATACCCAACCAGCAATATTTTTATTAAGTTATTCAATTTTCAAACTTATTAAAGATGAGTTTAATATAGATTTAAATAAAGCAAATTTTTTTGCAGGTCATTCTCTAGGAGAATACTCTGCCTTAGCTTCTGCAGGCTCATTATCTTTTTCAGACACTTTGAGAATACTAAAAATTAGAGGAAAAGCCATGCAAAGCTCAGTACCCAAAGGAAAGGGTGGAATGGTTGCTGTCCTAGGGTCTAATATAAAAATTGTAGAAAATATCATTGAAGAAAATAAAAATAAATATGAGTGTTTTATTGCAAACGATAATTCAGAGGGTCAAATAGTTTTAAGTGGCAATTTAATAGATCTTGAAAAAATTATGATAGATTTGAAAAGTAATAATATTAAGAACATTAAATTACCAGTAAGTGCTCCTTTTCACTGCAAATTAATGAATAAAGCAACAGTGTTGATGAAGGAAGAAATTTTTAAACTAAACTTTGAGCAACCCAAGAATACTCTTATTTCTAATGTAACTGGAAAAGAAATACCTAATCCAAGTGAGTTGAAAAATTTACTAGTTAAACAAATTGAATGTAGGGTGCGTTGGAGAGAAAGTGTTTTATTGATGATTAATAAAGGTGTTAGTCAATTTATAGAAATTGGACCGGGTAAAGTTTTGTCAAGTTTAATAAAGAGAATTGATAAAAGTGTTAAAGTTAGTGCAATAAATACGGAAGAAGATATAAAGTTAATTAATATTAATGACTAGTTTAAAAAATAAAAATATTATAGTTACAGGTGCCACGGGTGGAATTGGAAATTCTATAGTTGAAAAGTTACACAACAATGGTGCTAACATTTTGGCAACAGGAACAAGAATTGAGAAGTTAGAAGAGTTAAAAAAAAATTTTGCTAATATTAAAATATTGAAATTTGACATTTCTCAACATGAAAAAATTGAAGAATTTATAAATAACGCCACTGATGAATTGGGTGGCTCACTTGATTGCATAGTTAACAATGCAGGAATTACAAAAGATAACCTAACTATTAGAATGAAATTAGAAGAATGGACAAAAGTAATAGATATTAATTTAACTTCCACTTTTTTAATGTGCAAATATTCTATAAAAAAAATGCTTAAAAACAAAACAGGAAAGATCATTAACATTACTTCAGTAGTTGGGCATACGGGGAATATAGGTCAAGCTAACTATACGGCATCAAAAGCAGGTATTGTTGCAATGTCCAAGAGTCTATCAATTGAATATGCTAAAAAAAATATAAATGTTAACTGCATATCTCCAGGTTTTATAAGCACAGCAATGACAGATCAAATCGATGAAAAATATAAAGAAGCAATAATAGCTAAAATCCCTTCTAATAGGCTGGGTAAACCAGAGGATATAGCAAACGCGGTAATTTTCTTAAGTTCTGATCAATCAGACTACATCAATGGAGAAACCCTACATGTTAATGGGGGCATGTATTTGGGTTGACAAAACTACTTTTTAATCTAATAAACAAAATATAACAAAAAGGAAGATTATGTCAGAAGATGTTTCAAGCAAAGTAAAAAAAATTGTTGCAGACCACTTAGGTATAGATGAGGCTAAAGTTCAAGATGAATCAAGCTTTATAGACGACCTTGGTGCCGATAGTTTAGATACAGTAGAGTTAGTAATGGCTTTTGAAGAAGAGTTTGGTTCAGAGATCTCAGATAGTCAGGCAGAAAAAATTCTAACTGTTGGTGACGCTGTAAAGTTTATTGAAGGTAAAAGTAATTAGAGTTAATTGAATGTCCATAAAAAAAGATGGGATAATGGTGATTTTATCATCCCCATCTGGGGCAGGAAAAACCACACTAGTAAAACTACTATCCAAAAGTAAAAACTTTCATATATCCGTATCCCATACCACAAGAAAGCCAAGGTCGAATGAAGTTGAAGATAAAGATTATTACTTCATCAATTACAAAAAATTTGAGGGATTGATTAAAAATGAAGAATTTTTAGAGTATGCGAAAGTTTTTAACCATCTGTATGGTACCACAAGAACCCCTGTCATAGAAAAATTAGAAAAGGGTGAAAATGTAGTTTTTGATATAGACTGGCAAGGTGCTGATCAGATAAAAAATAAAAAATTGAATTACAAATTAATTACTTTTTTTATTCTTCCCCCAAGCAAAGAAGTTTTATTCGAAAGACTATCTAATAGAGACATGAAAGATAAACTGATTGTAGAAGAAAGAATGAAAGAATTCAGTAGAGATGTATTGCATTGGATTAATTATGATTATGTTGTTGTAAATGATGATCTAAAGACGTGTTACGCAAAAATTAACAAATTAATCGAGGCCGAAGTTAATAATGGATCAAAGGATTACGACAAAGAATACATAAGACAGCACGTGAATTTATTAACCTCTTAAGCGCTCGTATTCTTTAACAAGGTTAAAATATGTTTTAGGTTCTAAATTTTGTGGCCTCAAGTTTAAATCAATATTAAATTTTTCAGAAACTTCTTTTGCATTTTTAAAAACTTGGTTGAAAGGTTTTTTAAGCATTTTTCTTCTTTGGCTAAAAAAAACTCTAGTAATCATTTCAAGGTTTTTAGCATCCTTTAATTCAAAAAAATTTTCTTTTGGAGTAAAAAGCAACAAGGTGCTGTCAACTTTGGGTCTTGGTGAAAAACTTTCAGGCTTTATATCTATAATTTTTTTTATATTAAGTTTCCAGTTGGATAAAATCGACAATCTTCCATATTTTGAGGTATTGGATTCTGCAATAATCCTATTCGCTACTTCTTTTTGAAACATTAAAACCAGGCTTTCAAACCAAAAATCTTTACTCAAGTTTACAATCCATTTTGAAAGAATTTCAGTTGAAATGTTGTATGGCAGGTTTCCAAAAACTGTTAATTTTTGAGTAGAAATTGTATTTTCGGATACTTTTAAAACATCATCATTAATAATTGTTATTTCATTATCGAATTTTTCTTCCAATAAAAGTGATAAATCATTATCTTTTTCAATAACATATATTTTTTTTGGATTTCTTTTTAAAATGTGCGTAGTTAAATTTCCACTACCAGGGCCTATTTCCAGCACTTCTTTATCAACAATTTCAACTGTATCAACAATCTGCTCCAAGACATTGCGATCTATTAGAAAATTTTGGCCTAAACTTTTTTTAGTTTTAATGTGCACTTACTTTTCTAAAAATTTTAAAGCTTCAATTAAACTTTGAGGGTTAGATTTATTTTTTCCTAACATTGATGAATTAGGCCCGTGATCTGGTGATATTCTTATGAACGGTAAACCTAAGGTTATGTTTATTGCATAAAAACCAAAAAGCGTTTTCGCGGGTGCTAACACTTGATCGTGATACATACCTACTATTACATCATATTTTTTAGATTGTTCTGCCATAAATATTGTGTCTGCAGCGAATGGACCCTCTACTTTTAATTTTAACTTATTAAGATAGTTGATGGCGGGGATTATTATATTATTTTCTTCGCTAGACTTATAATTACTTTCACAATGTGGATTTAATCCTGTAATAGCAATCTTAGGTACTTTTTTAAGCTTATTTTTATAAAAACTATTTATTATTTGGATGTGTCGAATTATTTTTTTTGAGGAAAGATGTTTATGCACTTCCTTTAATGGTAAATGAGTTGTTATAGGACTTACAGATAGTTTTTTATTATAAATCAACATTGCAACATTATTTTTTTTATTTTCTATATTAGCTAGATACTCTGTAATGCCCAAGAATTTATTTTTTAGAAAATTTTTTTTAGATATTGGACCATTTATAAGTCCCGAGCATTTGTTATTTTTCAATATTTTTAAAGCAACCTTAAAACAGTTGGCTATATATATATTTGATTTATTTGAAATTTTATCAAAAGTTTTAATAAATTTAAAGTTCACATCTATTATGTTTATTTTATCAGTTTCCAACTTATTAAAATCAACTTCTGCTTCATCAATAATATTAATTTTGAAATTAAAACCTAATTTTTTCATTTGTTGAATTAGTAATTTTTTTGATACAATTAAAAGAATTTGATTGTTAAATTTATTATTTTTTTTTGCTTTAAAAAAAATTTCAAGGAAAACACTATACGGCTCTCCTGCAACAATAATTATTGGTTTATAATTCACTGATTGTTGTGTTTATTTTAATTTTATTGAAATATATCTTGGAAAATTGTTCTAATTGTTTGTTTCTTTCAAACTCAACTATTTTTTCTAATTCTTCTTTTTTATTAAGTGTAATTTTTTCAGTTTTAACATTTTCAATTTTTAATATCAAAAAACCATTTCCAATTTGTATTGGTTTAGTTTTTTCTCCAACCTCTAAGTCGCTAATTTGTTTAGCAATTTTATTGTTAAGATTACCCTCTTCAATCCAGCCTATATCACCACCAAATTTAGCACTGTCTGCCACACTGTAAATATTGGCTGTATTTTTAAATCCAATTTCCTTAATGCTTTCATTTATTTTTTTTATTTTTTCAGTTAATTCTTCACCTTTATTTTTTTCAAATACAATTTCTGAAAATAAATATGATTTTTTATTTTCAGTTTTATTATTAAAACTTATACGTTTTTTCAATGTTTCAGGGTTTACATTAATTTGATTTTTGTACTTCTTATATATGAGCTGATTCCAAGTGCTTTCAATCTCTATTTTTTTTTTAACATCACTTATAGTTATATTGAAATCTGCTAAATAGCTTTCAAACTCATTTACATTTTTTAGCTGTAATTTTGTATAGAAATTTTCAATAACTTTATCTAAAAAAGAACTTCGCTGATCAAGTTTATAATATTTCATTACTTCATTTTTCTTTATAGTTTCTTTAATTATTGAGTCTGTAGCTATTTCTAAAATTTTTTCGTCAGTTAAATTTTTAAGCTGATTGTTTAAAGCCACCAAGTACCTTGCTTCATTTTCTATATCAATATTTGTTATTATCTCTTCATTTACCTTATAAGTAATAAAAACATTTTCACTTGCAATAATTTTTAGATTTGGATTTATTAAAAAAAGTAAGAAAAGAACTAAAGTTATTTTTTTATACATTATTTCAAATTTGGAGTACTTGTTTGACCAAAGGGTATTATTGTTAGTTTAAAAAAGATATTTTCTTCTGGTTTCATGTCTCTATCACTATAATAATCTTTATTGTATTCTATTGCTGCAATCAAACAATCATTCCGATACTGATAAATTAGATTGTAATACTCAGTAAGCTTAGTTTTTTTGTTTTCTCTTGCTTCTACTGTAAAGCTAGATGAGTTATCAATGTTAAGTGTCGTTTTATTGCTCAAGTAACTTTCTTTACCACTTGTATTGTTTTCATTGAGATATTCAAACGTACTTACAAAGTTATTTATATTAAAATCTGTGCTTAATAATTCATAATTTTTATCACTTAAGTTATTTTTTACTGCAAAGTCATAATTTATATCAAAAAATTTATTTGGGTTGTAACTCAATTCACCAAATATATCTGAGGTTTTTTCACCAATTGCACTGCTATTTGAAAGGTCGTCATTTTTTTCAAATCTAGAACTAGTAGCAATTTTCCCAGCAAAAACCTCTAAGTCTGATTTATTATTTTTTGTGTATTCTAGGCCATAGGTAATAGAAGTTCCCCCTTCTACAGTATCATTTGCACCAATCCTATTAAAGCTGAATATACTTCCCGCATCAATTCTTTTATCATCGCTACGCATGTCTTTCGAGTTATTAGGGCTATATTTTATGGAGGCCATTGGTTTTAATATATTTGTATAATTTTCATCTTTTTTTATAAGAGGGTAAGAAGAGTTAAATTCATGAATAAAATCTAACTTATGATCATTTGTAGACTTATATTTTTCAGAATTTGTACTGTTAGTATTAACATTTTTTATTAAAAAATTATAATTATTTTCTATGCCGTAATCAGAAATAATAGAGTCTGAGTTAAAAATTAAGTCGTTAATCATTACTTTTTCAAAAATGTTGGTATCATAATTCTTCATAAAACCACTAGAGTTTAGTGTAAAATTTCCACTTAACTCAGCATCTAAATTTAGCTGTTTAGCCAATGCATAAGATGGATAAATAAACTCAAATCTGTCACTTTCTTTTTTAGCAAGGTCTTCGTAAGCGTAAAATTCAGCCGAAAGAGACAAATCCTCCCTATAAACATTAAAACCTAAAGTAGAAGCAAGTGTATTTGAATTATTAATTATGGGTGATTTAAGTTTATAAGTTTTTAAATAAGTATCATTGGAAGTTTGCTGAATCTCTAAATTTAATTCACTATCTTCAAAGTTATTTAATTCAAAATTTCTAGTAGTTTTAGAAAAGAAATGACTTTTATTTGAAGCATTTTTTTCACTCATAAAACTTAAATCCAAAATATGATTATATTCTGCGTTAACTTCTCTGTATTCAGATTGTAACAACACTTTATCATTAGAATAAAATCTTGGTCTTATTGTTAGATCTTTATTGTCAGATAAGACCTTATAATAAGGAACAATGAGTGAGGCACCCAATGTAGAGGAATCTGTAAATGTAGGCATTAAAAATCCTGATTGTCTTTTGACAGTAGGGTCTGGATGAAAAAATCTAGGAAAATAAAATACTGGTTTATCATATAGTCTTAGCCAAGCATTTTTATAATGAATTATTTTATTCTTTTTATCATGCCTTATTTCATCGGCAGAAATTTGCCAAGGAGGACAATTGTCATTCTTTTTACATAAAGTAAAATTACCTTTTGACACTATAGTTTCATTCTCATCAGATGAAATAGAATTTCCTTTTAGTCTAGGATTATTAGCAGCATTAAAAGTTACATTATTGAAATCTATAGAAAGATCTTTACCGATTAATTTATTTGACTTTAAATTTATGTAAGCTTTTTTAATTTTTGTTATATTTTTCAGAGAATCAATTAATTTTGCATTTTCTACTTTTATTAATTTATCATTAAGAGTGTATATAAAATTTTTTACTATAAAAAGATTACCTCCATCATCACTAATTTTAGATTCACTATCAGACCTAAGTACACCTGTTTTTGCATTATAAAAAATATTTTGTGATTTTATTAAAGTTCCTTCTTCTAAATTTTTAATCTCTACATTGCCTGTTATTTTAATGGTTGAATTTTTACTATTATATTTAAATTCATTACCTCTAATCTGAATATTGTTTTCTAAAGATGTTGCGGTACCTTTTGAAGCATAAAGAGTCGATAGTTTTTTATTATAAATAAATTTTTTAGCTTTTATCTTAATTTTATCTTTTATTGATGTTGCCGTTCCTTCAGTTGCCTCTATAGAATTTCCATTTTCTGAAATATTTATTTCAGATGTGTCAAAATTAAAATCATTTGCATTAACTTTATTTTCGTTTACAAAAATTAAAAAAGCTAATATTAGGAAAGTTTTTAATTTATTTTTCATTAATTCTCACGAGTCCGATTAGTATAAATATTATAAGCATAAACAGCGGCAACCAAATAGACACTAAAAGAGGAACATTTCCATTAGTACCCATTAAACTAAAAAGATAATAAAAATAATAGATTATTACAGATAAAAATATACCTAAAATAACATGAAATATTAATGGTTTATTTCGTTTAATATTAAACATTATTATAGATGAAAATATTGTCATAATAGAAATATATAAAGGAAAAGAAAAAAGCTTATTCAAATGTGATTTAATTTCACTGGTAGAATAACCTAAAGATTTATAGTCAGCCTTAAGTTTAAATAGCTCAATTATATTAAGAGAGGATAGATTGCTGAACAAACTATTGATTTTTTCTATATCAAAGTGAGTGTTAATCTTAATATTTTCATTCATCTTTAATGTTTTGTTGTCTTGAGAGAGGGTAGGCTTAAATACTATCCATTCAGTTTTTGATGCGTCAACCTTTTGCGCTTCTAATATTTTAATTAAATCGAAATTTTTACTGAATATTGTTATAGTAACTTCATTAAGGTAGCTGTTTTCAATTTGATTTGCACTTATGATGTATATTTCTTTATCAATTTCATCTTTTAGCCACAAACCATTTTCTGTCACTACTGCTAAATATTTATTATCATTCGAGTAGTCATTTTTTAAATCCAAATAAATGAATTTTAGTTTTGAGGAGAACCCATAAAAGAAAGACATCAAAATTAAACCCATTACAAAAGAAGTATAAAATAAAATTTTTATTATTTTGAAATTATTTAACCCATGTATTTTCATTACTTCTAACTCATTTTTATTGATTAATTCTAAAAAGAAAAATTGTGTCGAAATTAAAAAGATAAAAGGAAAAATTTCAAAAAGTGTTGATGGAACATTTAGAGCAGTAATTAAAAAAGGAAAAAAAAAGTTTATATCTAAATTTCTAAAAAAAGATATCTCATCAAAAATACTTAAAATAAAAACCAAAGACAAAAAAATTAGAGAAATTGTCAGTAATTTTTTGAGAAATAACCTTACTAAGTAAATTTCAAAAGATTTAATCATATTTAAAAATTCCTACTAAACTTTGTTGTTACATATGTGTAGATCGTGAAAAAAGAAAGAATTGGAAAGAGCATAAAAAAATAAATTCCAAATGTATTAATAGTTGCATATCTTAGTGAAACTTCTGAAATAATGAGTGTAATAAAAATTATGCCAAATAGATAAATTTTAAAAGAGTTGTAGTTTTCATTTTCTTTCGATTTCAATACAAGCAAACAACTTAGTAATGCTAATAATGGAAAATAAATTGGTTTATAAAACCTTTTTAAAAATTCTTGTTTAATAATTGCCAAAGAATTTGGGGTACACCTTAAGTACGGTGCCTTAAATTCTTTTATCTTTTTTTTAACATCATAATATAAACATCTTATTAAATCATGACTTGGTGCTTCTTGAATTTTTGGATATGTTGTGGTGTGAGAGTCATACTTATTCAAATTAAAATCAATTTTATCAAATTTAAAATTAGTTATTATGCCATTATTATTATTAATTAATTTTCCATCGGAAAGTTCTAAGTATCTATTATTTTTCTCATTAATTAGAATACCTTTTTTAGCATAAATCATTTGTGATTTAGGTGCTTTTATACCCTTTCTTGTATCCAGGGTGTCATTCAGGAAAATATTTTTATAATTCCCAAAGCTATCTTTAGATTCTATGAAAATAGTTAAATTTGAGACTGTATCTATAAACTTACCCTCTTTGATTAGAGAAGGAAAAAAATCTATATTTGAATTCCTAATATATGACCTAGCTTCATTCTGCCCAATAGGCGAAAGGTAAGAGCCTAAAAATATTTGAAACAACGAGATTACAATTGAGTAAACTATAACTATATTTATAAATTTTATTTTACTCACTCCATTTGTCCAAAAGATAAGTAATTCATTTTTAAGCTCATATTGTGAGATTTGATAAAACAAAGATATGAAAAAAACAAATGGAAGTATTCTGTGAATTAGCTTGGGAAAATTAAGAAAACTGTAAGCAAAGTAAACATATAAGCTGTGCCCATCCTCCGTTACAAAGTCTAAGAAACCTACTGCTTGAATAACCCAAACAATTGAACCAATAGACAAACAAATTATAATAAAAAACTTAAAGGTATCTTTTAAAAACTTTTGAAACAGTAATTTTTTCATTGAAATTTAATAATTTTATTCATATATAGCATGTACCCGTACAAAGTGTATTTAAAAATTTATGTCTATTAAAACAAATTATTCAAATATTTTAAGCAAAAAATCTACAATTAATCAGATATTTTTTGTGGATGAAAAATTTAGTATTAACAGTATTAAGAGTAAGATTTCCAATCAAGAGTCTTTTTACTTAAACGATCTATTAAAAACGTGTAATTTAAAAAAAAACTTATTAGTTTTTGAGGTAAATTCTAAAAAAAAAATAATTTTAATATCTATTAAAACAAACTTAGAAACCTCTGATGTAGAAAATTTAGGAGCAGAATTTTATTCTTATATTAATTACGGAAATAAGGGTGAATTTACAATTAATGCTGACAGCGTAAAAAGTAAAATAGAAGACTTTATAGGTTATTTTTTGCACGGCTTGAAATTAAAATCTTATGAATTTAACATCTACAAATCTAAAAAAGAAAAAAAATTATTTTTAATAAATATAATAGGGAAAAAAAGTAAATTAACAGAAAAAAATGAGTTAAAGTTTAAAGCCCTTGAAGAAGGAACTTTTTTTGCTAGAGATCTTGTTTCCGAACCACCAAATGTTTTAAATCCAAAAGAGTATGTGAGCAGACTTTTAAAACTAAGGAAGTTAGGAATAAAAGTTACAGTTTATAATGAGTCTCAGATGAAAAAATTAGGAATGCACTCACTATTAGGAGTTGGTAGAGGAAGTGTAAATGAATCGTATCTAGTTACCCTTGAATGGAGCGGAGATAAAATAAATAAAAAAGCACCACTATCGTTTGTTGGTAAAGGTGTTTGCTTTGATACTGGTGGAATTTCCTTAAAGCCTGCAAAATTTATGGAAGAGATGAAGTATGATATGGCTGGCTCTGCTGTTGTAGCAGGGCTAATACAAAGTTTAGCAATACGAAAAGCAAAAGTTAATGCTGTAGGAGTAGTTGGTTTAGTTGAAAATATGCCTGGTGGAAACGCTCAAAGACCAGGAGATATAGTTAAAGCTTATAATGGTAAAACTATCGAAGTTTTAAACACAGATGCAGAAGGAAGGTTAGTTTTAGCAGACGCTTTAAGTTTTACAGAAAAAAAATTTAAACCCAGGTTTATTATTGATTTAGCAACTTTAACTGGGGCAATAATTATGGCTCTAGGAGAAGAGTATGCAGGTTTATTTTCTAATAATGACGAACTTTCAAACAAGATATTTAAAGCAGGAAAGAAGGTTAATGAAAAAGTTTGGAGACTTCCATTGCATAAAAATTACGATAAATTAATGAACTCTCCAATAGCAGATATTCAAAATATTAATTATGCAGGTGGAGCCGGATCAATTACTGCAGCACAATTTCTTCAGAGATTCATTGATAAAACACCGTGGGCACATTTAGATATAGCCGGTATGGCTTTTTCTAAAAAAGCTGCGAATTTAAATCCAGGAGGAGCCACAGGTTTTGGAGTAAGATTATTAAATCAACTAATAGAGGAACATTATGAGTAACACGGAACAAACACTATCAATTATTAAACCAGATGCTGTTGAAAGAAATTTAGACAATGAAATAAAAGAGATATTTAAAAATAAAGGATTTAAAATTATTAAAGACAAAAAAATACAAATAGCAAAATCTGAAGCAGAGCAATTTTATAAAGTTCATGAAACAAAGCCTTTTTATAATGATTTATGTACTTATTTATCCTCAGGGCCAATAGTCGTAATAGTACTAGAGAAAGAAAATGCTGTATTAGGTAATAGAGAGCTAATGGGGGCAACTAACCCAAAAGACGCTGAAGAAGGAACCATAAGAAAAAAATATGGAATTTCAATAGATAAGAATTCTGTGCACGGTTCTGATAGCGTTGAAAATGCCAAATTAGAAATCGATTTTTTTTTTAAAGACTAATTAAAAATTTTAATAATAGCAGCTGGGTAGGTTTTGTGCTCTTGTTTTAGAATTTTTTTTGCTAAAGAAATCGAGTCATCTTGTACCGTGATTTTGACTTTTTTTTGCATAATTATTTTTCCTGAATCAAGTTTTGCAGATACGTAGTGAACTGTGCAGCCAGAAAATTTATCATTATTCTTAATTGCTTTTTCATGCGTGTTTAATCCTTTATACTTAGGAAGTAGAGACGGATGAATATTAATTATCTTTCCATCAAAATTTTTTATAAAATTTTTAGATAAAACCTTCATAAAACCAGCAAGACAAATAAACTCTATTTTTCTTTTTTTTATTAATATCAAAATATTTTTTTCTGCAGTATTGGCATTCTTAAAATTAAAAACTTTTTTTTTAATGTTTGATAGATCTGCATATTTCAGACCTTCAGCTTTATTTGTATTTGAAATAATTAAATCTATAGAAATAGGAGCCTTTTTTATTTTGGAAAACTTTATTATGTTTTTTAAATTACTTCCAGCACCTGAAATAAAAACTGCAGTTTTAATTTTCTTAAGACCAGTCAATTTTTCCATTAAGTTTAAACTTGTTTTTTCCAGAAGTGATTTTTCCAATAATATAAGGCTGATATTCTTTGGTAAAAACTTTTTTGACTTTTGTTAAGTTTTTAGAATTAATTATTAGGCAAAACCCTACACCACAATTAAATGTTCTTAACATTTCTTGATCACTTATATTGTTTAACCTTAACCATTTAAAAATTTTTTTTGTTTTGATTTTATTAAGATTAATATCGGCAACCATTCCCTCTGGAATAACTCGCTTGATATTGTCGCCAAGTCCTCCACCCGTTATATTGGCACAACCATGTATAAGATTGCTATTAATTAAACTTAAAACTTCTCTTACATAAATTTTTGTTGGCTTTAATAGTTCATTCTTAAGAAATTGATTATTCTTTAAATTAATCTTTTTCTTTTTTAAAACATATCTTACTAGAGAGTATCCATTAGAGTGAAGACCACTTGAGGGTATTCCCAGAATTAAATCATTTTTTTTTATATTTTTTTTATTTATAATTTTTTTTTCGTCAACAACACCGACGGCAAACCCTGCAATATCAAATTTATCTTTTTCATACGTTCCTGGCATTTCAGCTGTTTCACCACCCACCAATTCGCAGCCTGAAATTTTGCAGCCTTTTATGATTCCTTTAATAATTGATTTTAATTTTACTAAATTGATTTTATTAATTGAAATATAGTCTAAAAATAATAATGGTTTAGCACCCTGAACAATTAAATCATTTACACTCATAGCCACCAAATCAATTCCAATAGTGTCATATTTATTAAGTGTATTTGCTATTTCAATTTTTGTGCCTACTCCATCAGTACAAGCTACGATCTTTGGCTTTTTTAAATTACTTGGAATACTTGATATAGAGCCAAAACCACCAATATTGTTAAACTTTTTTTTGCCTTTATTATTTGATGAAATTAAAGATATAAATTTAACAAAGTTATCAGCAGCATTGATGTTAACGCCACTTTTTTCATAGGTAAATTTTTGTTTTTTCATTAGTATAAATTATGCAGATTAAAAATAAATTAACTAGACTTAAAAAACTATATATATATTTTATTTCATACGTTCTATTTATAATTTTTTTTTCCACAACTTTTTTATACGCAAATACTTTTAAAGTATCCGATATTGAGATTTCTGAGCCATTTAAGCTAAAATTTAATAAAAATAATGTAATCAATAATGGATTTAAAGCAGCATTTTATAATTTAACCTCAATGATTACAACTTCAGAAGACAAGAATAAAATAAGGAATATATCAATGAAGGAGCTAAAGGGCATGATTGACTCTTTTACAATCAGTGACGAAAAATTTATTAATGATGAATATTTTGCAAAGTTAGAAGTATCATTTAATAAAAAAAATATTTTATCATTCTTAGAAAAAAAAAATATATTTCCATCAATACCAGTTAAAAATAAAGTATTACTAGTTCCTATACTTGTAGATCTAGAGAATGAAAACATTCATTTATTTACTGATAATATATTTTATGAAAAATGGAATATTGATAATAAAAATTATCATTTGTTAGAATATTTATTGCCAAGTGAAGACATTGAAGATTTGAATATAATTCAAAAAAACTCAAAAATTATAGAAGATTATGATTTTTCAAAATTAATTAAAAAATACGATTTAGAAGATTATATAATTGCGATTATATTTAAAGGTCAGGATGAATTTAAAGTACTATCAAAAATAAATTTGAATAATTCACTTAAGATTAATAATCAAATTTTTAAAAAAGTGAATCTAAATAAAGAAAAAAATTTTCAAATAATTATAGGTGGTTTAAAAACTACTTATGAAAATTATTGGAAAAAAAATAATGAGATCAATACGTCCATTAAATACCCTGTTACTATTTCAATCAACTCAAAAGATTACCTAAAAATTCAAGATTTGGAAAAGACGCTTAATAATTTAGATTTAATTTACAGTTATAGTATTTTAAAATTTGATAATAAAAAAATTTTTTTTAGAATTATATATAATGGTTCACCCAAAACATTTTTAAAAAACATGAGTAAAAAAAACTTTGATCTCGTTATGCAAAATAATATATGGACTGTTAAATGAAAAATTTAAATCAATTATTATTAAATTTTGATTATGAGCAAAATTTTACAGACGACGATTTTTATGTTGGTAAGAGTAATTATTATCCATTTGAATTAATTAATAAATGGCCAAAATGGGAAAAGAATTTTTTAAATATTAGCGGTGAAAAGTATTCTGGCAAAACACACTTAACTAATATTTTTTTAAAAAAATTTAATGGAATTCGAATTGACTCGAATTTACTTAACGATGAAAACCTAAAAACAATTAAACCTTACCAAAATATTGTGTTAGAAGACTTAAGTTTAAGTGTTAATGAAAATCTTATTTACACACTTTTCAATATCATAGATCAAGATAATAAATTTTTAATAATAACCTCCTCTAAACCAATAACTGAAATTGATTTTCAACTAGAAGACCTCAGATCCAGAACTAAAAACTGTCTTTTAACCAATATTGAAAATCCTGATGATGAATTGATGTTTGCTTTAATATTAAAAAATCTATCCGACAGACAGATAACTTTAGATAAAAAATTGATTGATTTTATTATTAAAAGAGTTGAGAGATCGTATGGCAAAATATTTGAATTCATATATAAAATTGACAAGATTAGTTTAAAAAAAAAAAAATCAATCGATTTTAAGATTATTAACGAAGCGTTAGGGGAATAAGTGAATAAGTATAGAACCCATAATTGTAACGAATTAACCCAAAGTAATAGTGGAGAAAAAATCATATTATCTGGATGGATTAATAAGAAAAGAGACCATGGCAATCTTCTATTCATCGATTTAAGAGACAATTATGGAATGACTCAGTGCATTATTGATAAAAGCAATGAGAGTTTTAAAATGTTGGAAAAAATTCAGCTAGAAAGTGTAATCAAGGTAAATGGTCAGGTTGTTAAGAGAAGTGAGGACACTATTAATTCTGAACTACAAACAGGTGGGATAGAAGTTGATATTCAATCATTCGAAGTACTTGGTACGTGCAAAGAACTTCCAATGCCTGTATTTAGTGATCAAGAATATGCTGAAGAAATTAGGCTCAAATACAGATTTTTAGATTTAAGAAGAAAAAAAATTCATGATAATATTATATTAAGATCAAAAGTTATTTCTTTTATTAGAAATGAAATGTTCAAATTAGATTTTTTAGAATTTCAAACCCCAATACTAACATCCTCAAGCCCTGAAGGAGCTAGGGACTTTTTAGTTCCTAGCAGGCTAAATCCAGGAAAATTTTATGCACTGCCACAAGCACCCCAGCAATTTAAGCAATTAATAATGGTTTCTGGATTTGATAAATATTTTCAAATTGCCCCATGTTTTAGAGATGAGGACGCTAGAGCAGATAGAAGTCCAGGTGAATTTTATCAGCTTGATATAGAAATGTCTTTTGTCGAACAAGAAGATATTTTTCAAGTTGTAGAAAAATTGATAGTTAATGTTTTCAAAAATTTTTCTTCAAAAAAAATGATATATGAAAAATTCCCAAGAATACCCTACGAAGAGTCCATGCTTAAATATGGATCAGATAAACCTGACTTGAGAAATCCATTAATAATTTCAGATTTATCAGACATATTTACACGTGATGATGTTACATTTGAAATATTTAAAAAACTTGTAAAATCTGGCTCTAAAGTAAGATGTATAGTAACTAAAAATACAAAAGAAAAACCAAGAAGTTTTTTTGATAATATTGATAAATGGGCTAAGGAGCAGGGTGCGTCTGGTCTTGCTTATTTTACAATTGAAAAAAATGAAAATATTTCAGCCAAAGGTCCTGTAGGTAAATTTTTCTCCAAAGAAGCACTTGAAGAAATTATGAAAATTACTGGTGCTGAAGTGTGTGATAGTATATTTTTTGCTTGTGGAAAAATAAATGATGTTGAAAAAATAACCTCTCAAGCTAGAGATAAAATTGCTAAAGATTTAAACTTAATTGATGAAAATACTTTTGCATTTTGTTGGATTGTTGATTATCCAATGTTTGAAAAAAATGAAGTAACTAATAAAATTGAATTTAGTCACAATCCATTCTCAATGCCTCAAGGTGACATAAAAAATATTGATTTTGACAACCCACTTAATATTAAAGCTTATCAATATGATATTGTTTGTAATGGAATAGAACTATCTTCAGGTGCAATTAGAAATCATGTGCCCGAACTAATGTATAAATTATTTTCAATAGCTGGCTATCAAAAAGAACAAGTTGATGAGAAATTTAGTGGCATGATTAATGCCCTTAGTTATGGGGCACCACCCCACGGAGGTATTGCACCTGGAATAGATAGAATCGTAATGCTTTTAGCAAATGAGAAGAATATTAGAGAAGTTACAATGTTTCCAATGAATCAAAATGCCCAGGACTTAATGATGAACGCTCCTTCAGAAGTAAATGAAGAGCAACTTAAAGAACTTGGATTGGTTTTAAAGCTTAAAAAATAATATTATTTTTTACCTTTTAAACTTATTTTAACATCAGATAAATCAACAAGATTTTTTTTATAATTATTTCTAACAAAGCCTTTGCTAGTAACGTCTTTTATAATCTTAAGTAATTGATTTTGATCTTCAGTGTTTTCTTCTTCCAGTGAAGATCTATCTGATCCACCAATTGCTGGAGTGTGTGCTAGATCTTCTCTATTTTGATAAGAGATAGCTAATTCTCTAAATATATAATCAAGTATTGAAGAGGCGCTCATTATTCTGTCATTACCATGAACTTTTCCAGATGGCTCAAATTTAGTATCAACATAAGCACTAATAAATTCATCTAAAGGAACACCATATTGAAGCCCAAGTGATATTGCAATTGCGAAGTTATTCATTAAGGCTTTTACTAGCTCACCTTCTTTACTCGTATCAATAAAAATTTCACCTATCTTTCCATCTTCATACTCACCAGTGTGTAAATAAACTTTATGGTCACCAATCGTTGCTTTTTGAATATAACCCTTCCTTCTGTCAGGCATGCTAAATCTTTTACCCACACCTTCGTTAATTTGTTTAACAAATGTAGTGTTATTTTCTTTTGAAACAATTTTGGGTTGGCTTTGCTCAGATAAAATATCTAATTTTTTAGACTCAATTACCTTATTATTTGGATCTAGGCTTTTTGTTTTTCTTGTATCAAGTTTAACATCTAGAACCTCAAATTTTCCATCATCACGCTTTTCCAGGTTTGCAAGTTCTGTTTCATTAATATCATCTAGGTAATGATTAACTTTAAAGCTGCATGTATAATAAGTTTCTACTAAATATTTTGCCATTTTTCCTTTAATTAATTTTTATTTTTGAATCTTAAGATAAATAATTTATATACAAATCCTTACTTTAGTCTAATTTAAATTATACAATTCAAGATTGAAGAATAGATAATATTATATGTTGACATTTTTTAAGAAATTTTTTATTTGGTGGAATCAAGAAACCCTTGGTACCAAACTACAAACAATATTTTCTGGAAAATTAATAGGCAAAGATTCATTTGGCAATAAATACTATGAGAGTAAATCTGGCAAAAGATGGATTATATATGTGGCTGAAATTGATGCTTCAAAAATACCAAATGAGTGGTATTCATGGATGCATTTTACAAATAATAAAATAGAAAATAATCATAAACTTGAAAAATATGAATGGCAAAAGCCCCACCAGTCAAATCAAACTGGAACTAAAAACGCACATCACCCAAACAAAGATAGTAATGAAATTAAAAAAAAATACATTAGTTGGAAAAATTAACTTTTTAATAATTTTATTTTATTTTATTTCTATAAACACAACCTCTTTAACTAGTGCATCAGAAAAAGAGAACTTTCTTGAAGGTAGCACTATAGAAATTAAGATCTTAGATAAAGTGAGCTCTAAAAATAACCTTTTAAAAATAAATATAGGTGAAGAAAAAAAATTTAAAAACCTTTTAATAAAAGGACTAAAATGCAAAAATTCTGAGTTTGATGACAGTCCAGAAATTACAGCATATCTTCAAGTTAAGGACCTTACCAACCTTGATAATGACGAAGTTTTTATATTTAATGGTTGGACTTTTTCATCAAGCCCTACAATAAATCCATTTGATCACCCAGTTTATGATATTTGGTTAACTAAATGTTATTAGATAACTTTTTCATTATCGAGCCAACTTACATTGAAATCTGAGTCAATAAATTTTTTGTGATTTAACAATACTTTGTGGAGTGGTATAGTTGTAGTTATGCCCTCAATAACAAATTCATCTAACGAACGATTCATTCTTTGAATTGCTTCTGTCCTATTTCTTCCCTGAACAATTACCTTACAAATCATACTATCATAGTAAGGGGTAACTTTATAACCTTGGAAAATAGCACCATCCACCCTTGTTCTAAATCCTGATGGTTGGTGACACATCCCTATAGTTCCTGGCGATGGCTGAAAATCTTTACTTGCATCTTCTGCGTTAATCCTGCATTCAATAGCGTGACCTCTGGGTTGGATATCACTCTGTTTTAGGGCTGTTTCACCAGTATAAGCAATCCAGATCTGTTCTTTGATTATATCTATTCCGGTTACCATTTCAGTTACAGGATGTTCAACTTGAACTCTTGTATTCATTTCAAGAAAATAAAATTTTCCATCCTCGTAAATAAATTCCACAGTACCAGCACCCTCGTACTTTATTTTACTTACCATATTTACTGTTCTTTCAAATAAATCTTTCCTAATTTCATCTGTTAAAACTGGGCTAGGAGACTCCTCTATTAGTTTTTGATGTCTCCTTTGAACGGAACAATCTCTTTCATGAAGATGAACGGTTCTATTTTTACCTGCTAAAATCTGAACTTCTATGTGTCTTGGATTTTGGAAAAATTTTTCAATATAAATTTCATCATTCCCAAAGTATTTCTGTGCTTCAGACTTCGCGGTCAAGAAGGATGTTTCGAACTCCTCTTCTTTACGCACAATCTTCATTCCTTTGCCACCACCACCACCTGCAGCTTTAATTAAAACAGGGAAACCAATTTTATTACAAAGTTCTTTTGCTTGCTTCACACTTGTAACACCTCCCTCAGAACCTTCAATAACAGGCAACCCATGTTCTTTAGCAATTTTTTTTGCTTGAATTTTATCACCCATCATACTTATTAATTTTGACGAAGCCCCAATAAACTTGATATTATTTTCCTCAAGAACTTTTGCAAAATTTGCATTCTCAGATAGGAAACCGTATCCAGGGTGCACAGCCTCAGCCTTAGTAAGTTCTATAGCAGACATTAAGGCAGATACATTTAGATAGCTATTGGCAGGTTGATGAGAGCCAATGCAAACACTTTCATCAGCCATTCTTACATGCATACTTTCTCTATCAACGTCAGAGTGAACAGCAACAGTTGCTATTCCCCATTCTTTGCAGGCACGAATAACTCTAACTGCAATTTCACCACGATTTGCAATTAAGATTTTTTTGAACATTAATCTAGAATAATAATAGTTTGGCCAAACTCAACAGGCATACCATCCTCAACACAAATTTCTCTTACGACTCCGTCTGCTGTAGAAGGAACGTGATTCATTGTCTTCATAGCTTCCACTATCATAATTGTGTCACCTTTTTTAATATTTTTTCCAACTTCTATAAATTTTTTAGCCCCTGGTTCTGGCGAGTGGTAAGCTGTGCCAATAATTGGAGATGTAACTTTGGTTCCTGAAATTATTTCTGGTGAGTTATCAGCGACCGTTTTTCCAACAAAAGGAGAGGCTGGCACGTTTAAGGCTTGATTGGAGATAGATGTTATTGACTTTGAAACTTTTATCTTTGTATCTTTTTCAGTATATTCGATTTCAGTTAAACCAAACTCATTTAAATAATCAGTCAATTCTTTAATTATATTTTTATTTATTTTCATACTTTAAGAGGTTTTGCATTGCAATTATGGCCAAAATATATCCATTGTCACCCAACCCAAAAATACCACCATTTGCAATATCGCTTATTAATGATTTTTTTCTAAACTCTTCTCTCTTATATATGTTTGATATATGTAGTTCAATAATCGGTTTTTTAAATATATCCAGCGCATCTCTAATAGCTACTGACGTATGTGTAAACCCAGCTGCATTAATAATAATTCCATCAAATTTTTTTCTTGCCTCTTGAATGAGCGTAACAATTTCACCTTCGATGTTTGATTGTATAAACTCTAATTTAATATCCAGATCTCCTGCTTTAGCTAAACAGTTTGTTTTTAATTTTTCAAAAGTAATTGACCCATATTGTGATTGTTCTCTTTCACCTAATAGATTAAGATTGGGACCATTAATAATAATAATATTATTACTCATTCAACACTTATATAGTATGAAAATAATAAAAAAAATAAAAATTAAAATAAATGGTAAATTATCAACAATTAATGACAATTTAACTCTATCAATTTATTTAAAAAAATTAAAAATCCCTCTTAAGAAAGTAGCAATTGAATTAAACCAAGAAATAATAGATAAAAATAAAATAAATAAAATCAAATTAAAAAATAATGATAAAATAGAAATTGTTCATTTTATTGGAGGAGGCTAAAATTGGAAAAAGATCAGTTAGTAGTAGACAATAAAAGCTTTAGCTCTAGATTAATAATAGGGACTGGTAAGTATAAAAGCATGTTAGAGTGTGCAAAAGCTATAAAACTTTCAGGCGCAAACATAGTTACTGTTGCCGTAAGAAGAGTTAATATATCTGATAAAAAAAAACCATTATTAATGGATTATATAGATCCAAAAAAAATTACCTACCTACCAAACACAGCGGGTTGTTTTAATTCGGTTGAAGCACTTAGAACCTTAAGACTTGCAAGAGAAATTGGTGGATGGAAATTAGTTAAACTAGAAGTTCTTGGTGATAAAGAGAATTTATTTCCAGACATGATTGAAACCTTAAAGTCCACCGAAGTACTCACTAAAGAAGGATTTAGGGTAATGGTTTATTGTAATGACGATCCACTGATGGCAAAAAGATTAGAGAATGTGGGTGCATGTGCAATTATGCCTTTGGCAGCACCCATTGGATCTGGACTTGGAATACAGAATACAACAAATATAAAAATTATAAGAAGTCAGACAAAACTTCCATTAATAATAGATGCTGGCTTAGGGCAAGCCTCCGATGCAACAATTGCAATGGAGTTAGGTTGTGATGGTGTTTTGGCAAATACTGCTATTGCAAAAGCAAAAAAACCATTTCAGATGGCTTTAGCTTTTAAAAATGGAGTTATTGCTGGAAGGCAATCTTTTTTAGCTGGACGTATTAATAAATCATTATATGGAAATCCATCATCACCAAAAAAAGGAATTATCTAAACTGCTTTTTTGTAATATTTTTTTTTAAAAAAAGGTTTCTTTTTAAATGGTTTTTTCTGTGCAACATTAATAGAGGCCTCACTTTCCTTTTCTTGTTCTTCTAGATTTTTTAACTTTTCAATATGTTCAATTGTTATAATTGTTTTTTTTGTTTTATTCTGAAGATTGATTATATACTCTGGTATTATTAAGGAATTATCAGCAATAATATCAATTTTAATTTTATTTTTTTCCTCAAAATAATTTAAATCATTAATAAAATTTTCCTTCATAAAATCTGATATTTTTTCACAAATTTTTAGTTCTACAAATTTTGCTTTATTTAAAACTGCCTTAACTTCTACTAACTTCAAAATTTTAATAGCAAAAGATTCATCTGTTAGAGTTACTTTCCATTTTACAGCACTTTCTCGAAGCCTTTGCCTTGACATTTCTAATAGTCCAAAATTACTAATTCTACCTATTTGGATTCTTGCTCTATCTGTTCTGCATTTTTCTTTAAGCTTCCTTTCAACCAACCTTCTATTTCCAAAGCTAAGCATATCAATAAAGTCAATAATAATTAAACCAGATAAATCTCTAATTTTAATTTGTCTTGATATTTCTTCCGCTGCTTCTAAATTTGTATCTAGTGCAGTGCTTTCAATATTCTTTCCCTTTATTGAACTACCGGAGTTTATGTCAATTGACACCAAAGCTTCAGTTGGGTTTATAACCAGATATCCCCCAGAGCTTAATTTTATCTCTGAGTCATAGATTTCATTTAACTTTTCTTCAATATTTTCTTTAAAAAATAAAGGAACCTTATCTTTATATTTTTTAATTCTTTTTACATGTGAGGGCATCATCATCTTCATAAAAGTTTGAGCTTTTTTGTAACCTTCATTTCCCTCAATAATTATACTTTTTGTATCCTCATCGTACATGTCTCTTAAAGTTCTTTTTATTATTTCACTTTCTTGATGAATTAATGCTGGCGCATTAGAGTTTAAAGCATTTTCTTTAATGGCATTCCAAGTTGTTATTAGAGCTTGAAGATCGTGATCAATTTCATTTTTTGTTTTATTAGATCCAGCAGTTCTAACTATTAATCCCATTTCTTTTGGAATAATAATTTCATTTAAAATAGCTCTTATTTTTTTTCTCTCACCAGGGTTAAAAATTTTACGAGATATTCCTCCACCTTTTGCAGTATTGGGCATTAAGACAATATATTTTCCAGCTATTGAAATAAAAGTGCTTAAGGCAGCTCCTTTTTGTCCTCTTTCGTCTTTTATCACCTGAATCAGTATTACTTGATTTGGTTTTATAACTTCCTGAATTTTATATCTTTTTGATCGAAACCTAGGTTCGGGTTTTTTTACCTCTTCAATGGAGGGATTCTCAGTTGTAGTTTCTAAGTTTTTTTCAACAGGATCATTCATTTCTAAATTTCCCTCATTAAGATTTTTTTCTTCTTGTTTTTCGCTTTCTTTTTGAAGTTCCTCTCGGGCTTTTTCTTCCTCTATCTTTATTTTGTCTAAATCACTTTGAGGGATTTGATAATAGTCAGACTGAATATCATTGAACGACAAAAAACCATGTCGGTCTCTTCCAAAATCAATAAATGCTGCTTGTAAAGATGGCTCAACACGACTAACTTTACCAAGGTATATATTATTCTTTATTAGAGTGTTTTTTAAGCCTTCATACTCGTAATCTTCAATGTTTTCGCCCAATTTAAGTACAACTCTAGTCTCATTTGGATGCGATGCATCAATGTATAAATTTTTTTCCATATAATTTTATTTGATTGTTTCATTAATATTTAAATTTTGTTTAATTCAGATGCCATATCTTTAACAAATTCGTATATTAATTAATACTAAAATGAATAGAATTTTAAAAAATATACTTATAGGCACTTTATCCACGGGTTTACTTTCGGGAATTCTAATACTTTCAATTTTATGGGCTTTTTCGAACAATTTACCAGATTATAAATTTTTAAAAAGCTATAAACCTCCAGTTTCAAGCAAAGTGTACTCAGGGGAAGGAGAGCTAGTAAATGACTTTTCCTCTGAAAGAAGAATCTTTGTTCCATACAATGCAATATCAAAAAAAGTAATTAATGCATTTTTATCCGCAGAAGATAAAAATTTTTTCTCACACCCCGGTGTAGATGCCAAAGGTGTTATGAGAGCTATTGTCAATAATATTTCAAATATAATTGCATCAAAAAGATTGGAAGGAGCGTCAACTATAACCCAACAAGTGGCTAAAAATTTTCTATTAACTAATGAAGTAAGCTTTACTAGAAAACTAAAAGAAGCAATATTAGCATTTAGGATTGAAAGAGCGCTTTCTAAAGAAAGAATATTAGAATTATATCTTAATCAAATTTATTTGGGTCAAGGAACCTATGGTGTGGCATCTGCAAGTCTAGAATATTTTGATAAACCAATAAATGAATTGAATTATACTGAAGCAGCATTGCTAGCAGCACTCCCAAAGGCACCAAGTAGATATAACCCATATAAAAATATAGAACTTGCTAAATTTAGAAGAGACCTCGTATTACAAAACTTATTTGAAAACAATTATATAAATAAAAATGATTATAAAAAATTTTTAAAAAAAGAAATAGTTTTAAAAAAAAGAAAAAAAATTTTTTTAGAGGACGCAAATTATTACGTTGAAGATATTAGAAAAAATGTAGTCGAAAAATTTGGTTTTGAAAAAGTTTATAAACAAGGCTTAAATATTAATACGCCAATTAATCTTGAAATACAAAAAAGAGCAACACAAGCCTTAAGAGATGGACTGATAAGTTACGATAGAAGAAAAGGTTGGAGAGGCTCTTTGTTGAATAAAAAAATTTCAGATAAATGGGCTACTGGATTAGATAAATTTAGATTAGAAAAATCTATAAGTTGGGAGTTGGCAATAATAAAAAAAATAAATAAGTTTTCAGCTGAAATTGAAACTGAAAAAAAATTAAAAGGAATCATAAGTTATGAAAATGTGTCATGGACTAAAAAAGAATTAAGTGAACTTTTTAAAATTGGTGACATTGTCTACGTGGAAAATATCAATAAGAAAAAATATACATTAAGGCAACTACCAGCAATCAATGGAGGCATTGTTGTAATGGATCCATTTACTGGAAGAGTTATTGCTTTAAGTGGAGGTTTTAGTTTTAAAAAAAGTGAGTTTAACAGGGCCACCCAAGCATTTAGACAGCCTGGTTCAGCTTTTAAACCTTTTATATACGCCCTAGCGTTAGAAAATGGATATACACCTTCAACTTTAATTTTAGATGCTCCATTAGTTTTAGAACAAGGATCTGAATTAAAAATGTGGAAGCCTGAAAATTATGGTAAAAAGTTTTATGGCCCTTCAACGCTAAGGATGGGGTTGGAAAAATCCAGAAATTTAATGACAGTAAGAATAGCTCAAGACCTAGGTTTGAAAAAAATAGTAAACTTTTCAAAGAAATTAGGAATATACAAAAACCCAAGTGAACTTTTATCAATTTCATTGGGCTCTGCAGAAACAACACTTTTAAAATTAACTTCTGCCTACTGTTCATTTGTAAATGGAGGAAAATTAATAAACCCGATAATGATTGATAGAATTCAAGATAGTGAAGGAAATACTATTTTTAATAATGAGAAAAGAAAATGTATAAATTGTAATGAAATTTCTTTCCTAAGTAATGATTATCCCAATATTGAGAATGAATTTCTTCAAATATTTTCTGCAGAAACTGCATATCAAATGACATCAATATTAGAAGGAGCCGTGCTGAGAGGTACAGGAAAAAAACTAAAAGATCTAAAATTGGATATAGCGGGGAAAACAGGAACAACAAATGGCAATACAGATGCTTGGTTTGTGGGTTTTACCTCAAAGCTTGTAATAGGGGTATATGTTGGATCTGATAACCCCAAACCCCTTGGAAAATACGAAACAGGAGCAAAAACAGCACTACCTATTTTTAAAAATTTTGTAAAAAATGCAATAAAAAAAGAAGAAGCTAGACCCTTTAAAGTTGCAAATAACATTTTGATGATGGTTATTGATCCTGTTACTGGTCAAAAAGCTAAATACGAATCAAAAACGACAATTATTGAAGCATACAAAAAGAATATAAGGGAAAAAGGAAATCTTCAAAATTTAGACATTAACAATAGACTAAAAAATAATAATATATTAAAGTTCTATTAATGGATAATGAATATTTAAATTGCAAATATGAAATAGAGAAAATAAATCAAAGAATTAAGGAGTATCTTTGAAAAAAATAATATTCACTCAATATTAAAAAAGTATAATCAAAAAATTTTAGAAAATAATTTCTGGAAAGATAAATTAGAATCACAAAAAATTCTAAAAAAAAAAAAAATACTTGAAGACTTGATTAATTCTTATGATAATTCTGTTCAATCTTTAAACGATCTATCTGAATTAAATGACCTTGCTATAGAAGAGAAAAATCAATTAGTTATAGATGAAACTCTAAAAAATATTAAAGAATTAAAAATATTAACTAAAAAAAATGAAACTAAATGCTTTCTTTCAAATGAAAGTGATAGTTTTGATTGTTATATAGAGGTTCATGCTGGTGCCGGTGGCACAGAAAGTCAAGACTGGGCAGAAATGTTAAGGAGAATGTATTTAAAATGGTCAGCAAATAAGAATTTCAAATCCAACATAATAAGCGAACACAAAAGTGATGAAGCTGGGATTAAATCCTCAACAATTATAATTCAAGGTAATTATAGTTATGGTTGGCTAAAGTCGGAGTCAGGAATTCATAGGTTGGTGAGGATATCTCCATTTGATTCTGGAGCAAGAAGACACACTAGTTTTGCGAGCGTCTGGGTATATCCAGTTGTAGATGAGAATATCGATATTGAAATTTTAGAAAAAGACTTAAGAATTGATACCTACAGATCAAGTGGCGCTGGTGGGCAGCATGTTAATACAACAGATAGCGCAGTAAGAATAACACATGCACCTTCAAAAATTGTTGTACAATGTCAGAACGAAAGGTCACAGCATAAAAATAAAGCAACATGCATGAATATGCTTAAAGCAAGATTGTATGATTTTGAGATTAAAAAAAGAGAAAAAGAAAACCAAACTATAGAATCTTCAAAATCTGAAATAGGGTGGGGCCATCAAATAAGGTCTTATGTACTTCATCCCTATCAATTAGTTAAAGATAATAGGACCAATTTTGAAAGCTCCGACCCAGAAAAAGTTTTAGATGGAGAAATAGATGACTTTTTAGAAAGTTCTTTATACAAAGTGTGATGGTAAATAAATTAATTAAATTTTTATTATTTCTACTTACATTTTTAATATTAATAATTTTATACTTAAGTTTTTTTGGCATTAGTACCAAACAGTTTAATAATAAAATTAATTCTGAAATATTGAATATTAATAAAAGAGTTAATTTAAAATTAAAAAAAGTTAGCTTTTTATTAAATCCATATAATTTTTCAATTAATATTAAGACATCAGAACCAAAAGTTTTTTTTGATAAGAATGAGTTAAAACTAGAAAGTATAAAAACTAATATATCCATCAAGTCATTGTTTAATAAAGACTTAACGATTGATGACTTAAAAGTTTCAACAAAAGAAATAAAAGTTAAAAATATCATTTTGTTAGCAAGATCTTTTAGAAATTCACCAGAATTATTTGTATTAGATAACATTGTAAAAGAAGGCTTTTTAATAGCTGATATAAATTTGAATTTTGATAAAAATGGAATAATTAGAAATGATTACAAAGTTAATGGTTATATTAGAAATACCAAGCTCAGCTTGCCGGGCAAATATAATGTTAAGGATCTTAACCTTCTTTTTCAAGTAAAAAATAATGAATACACTCTAGAAAATATAGAAACTAACTTTAATCAAATACAATTTTCGTCTTCACTGATAAATATTAAAAAAACAAAAAATATTTTTTTAGTCAAAGGTAAGCTGAAAAGTAAAAAAAAAGAAATTGATTTAAATTTATTAACAAATATATTTATAAAAGATTTAAAATTTTCCAATATAAAAAATATAGACTTTAGTTCAGATAATAATTTTTCTTTCAGCATTAATAAAAACTTTAAGATTAATGATTTAATCATAAAATCTAAAATTTATTTAAACAAACTTAAATACACCAATACCTTGTCAGATCTTAAAAAATATTTACCAAGTTTTAATGAATCTATAGAGTTAATAGATCATGAAATCGCAATAAACTATTCAAAAAATAAGATAGATATTACGGGTAATGGAAATATATTAATTGACGATAAAATAGATTTGCTAAACTATAAGATAACTAAAAAAGATAATAATTACATATTCAACACTGATATAAAGCTTAAAAATAATTCATTACTAATAGATATATTAAATTATAAAAAAGAAGATAATTTAGAATCAACATTAAGTTTAAGTGGTATTTTTGAAAATAATAAAAATATAAAAATAAACGAACTCTCATTAAAAGAAAATAAAAATAGATTTTTAATTAAAGATTTAATTCTAAGTCGTAAATTTAAGATATTAAGTTTTGATATTTTAGCCCTTAAATTTATTAACGATAATAAAATTGAAAATCAACTTACAGTAAAACGAAGTAAAAAAAATTACACACTAAGTGGCAAAGCATTCGATGCTACCTCAGTCTTAGATAAGATATTTGATGAAAGTAATGATAAAAGTTTTTTATTATTTTCAGATGATTTTAATACAAACATAATTATAAAAATTGATAAATTTTATTTAGATAACGAATATTTTGTTAGGAGAGTTAATGGAAATATTGGTTTAAGAAATAATGATATTGAAAAAATGGATATCACTTCTTTTTTTGATGAAAATAAAAAATTAACCATAACAGTTAACAATAATCTTGATGAAAAAATTACGACAGTTTACTCTGATTATGCCCGTCCATTTGTCAAAAAGTTTAAATTTATAAAAGGATTTCAAGAGGGTTCATTAGATTTCTATTCAGTTAAAAAAGATAAAAAAACTAAAAGTCTACTTAAAATCTATGATTTTAAATTGAATGAGTTGCCAGCTTTAACAAAAATACTTACCCTCGCATCCCTACAAGGTATTGCTGATTTACTCTCAGGCGAGGGCATTCGCTTCAGCGATTTTGAAATGAGCTATACAACCAATGCTAAGTTAACGACTATTCATGAAATTTATGCCATAGGTCCAGCTATCTCCATATTAATTGATGGTTATGTAGAAAGTGGTAAGTTAGTCAGCTTAGATGGTACATTAGTACCAGCAACAACCATCAATAAAGTCATTGGATCGATACCTATTATTGGAAATATTCTAGTTGGTGAAAAAGTTGGTGATGGAGTTTTTGGTGTTAGTTTCAAGATTAAGGGACACCCAAAGAAATTAAAAACGACTGTAAACCCTATAAAAACATTAACACCCAGGTTTATAACCAGGACCTTAGAAAAAATTAAAACAAATTAAGATAAGTTTACTTTAATATGTCTTTTTTTTCCGATTGATAATTTCATAAAATTACTTTTAAAAAAATTTTTTGTTATTATTAGTTTTTCATCATTAATTATTTCATTATTAATTTTAACACCACTACTTTTAATTAATCTCTTAATTTCACTTTTAGAACTTTCTAATTTTGATAGAATTATTAAATCTACAATATTTATTTCTTCATCTATATTCTTCATTTCTATTGAAATAGAGGGTAAGCCAGAACCTATAGAATTTTCAGAAAAAGTTTTTTTAGCTGTTTCTTCGCAAATTTTTGCTTCGCTATCACCATGAAGCATGGAGGTAGCATGATTTGCAAGAATAATTTTTGATTCATTAATATCCATATCTTTAATTTTCTCAATTTCAGCAACATCTAAATCAGTAAAAATTTTAAGAAACTTTAAAACATCTCTATCATCAATATTTCTCCAAAATTGCCAATAACTGTAGGAAGGTAAAATTTTTTTATCCAACCAAACTGCACCAGTTTCTGTTTTCCCCATTTTTGCTCCAGAGGCCAAAGTAATTAAGGGTGTTGTTAGACCATAGACATGTCTATTTGAATGTCTTTTTATCAAATCAATACCATTAATAATATTTCCCCATTGATCAGAGCCTCCTATTTGAAGAACACAATTTTCTTTATTATTTAACTCTAAAAAATCATATGCTTGTAAGATCATATAATTAAACTCCATGTAGCTAAGTGATTGCTCTCTTTCTAGTCTAATTTTTACACTATCAAAACTCAACATTTTATTTATTGTGAAGTGTTTACCTATATCTCTTAAAAATGAAATATAATTTAGGTTTTTAAGCCACGTATAATTATTAACAAAAATAGGTTTTGTTTTTGGATTGTCTTCATTTAAAAAATTCTTTAAGATTTTTTTTATATTTTTAATGTTTTTTTCAATCTCATCTTCATCTAAAATTTTTCTAGTTTTATCTTTACCTGATGGATCGCCAATTCTAGTAGTGCCACCTCCTAAAAGAACTATTGGCCTATGCCCATGTTTTTGAAGCAACCTTAAGCACATTATTTGAAGCAAACTTCCAACATGTAAACTTTCAGCCGTACAATCAAATCCTATATAGGCATTAATCTTATCTTTATCTAGAAGATTTGATAGCCCACCTTCATTCGTGCATTGATAGAAGAAACCTCTATCTTTAAACTCTTTTAAAAATTTATTCATAAGTCTATAGTTCCACAATATACAAATTTTTATAAAAAAAAATAAGAATGAAAGAAAAAAAATATATTGCCCTAGGTTTAATGAGTGGAACCTCTATGGATGGTGTTGATGCATCGATAATATCTTCGATCGATGGAAATCACTACGATGAGGAATTTAATTCCTTTTACGAATATGAGCAGGATCTACGTTTAAAAATAACTGTTCTCCGAGATAAATTAACTAACCTAGAAAAATTGAGAACGTTATCAAAAGAACTTAAATCCCTCGAAAAGCAAATTACCTTGTTTCATGCTAGGGTCGTTAATGATTTTCTTCATTTAGCTGATAAAGCAGGCGCCCCAGATCCTAAAATTATAGGTTTTCATGGTCAAACAATGTTTCATAGTCCCGAGGAAAAAATCTCATTACAATTAGGTGATGGCAGCCTACTTTCACAGCTTACAAAAAAAACCGTAGTATATGACTTTAGAAAAAATGACTTAAAAAATGGTGGGCAGGGCGCTCCATTAGCGCCAGTTTTTCATAATAGCATGATTAGTAAGATGTATAGAAAAAAAAAAATTCCACTAATAGTGCTAAATATAGGCGGCATAACTAACGCAACTGGCTTCCCCTATGGACAAAGTAATTTCAATGAAGAGTTTACAATGTTTGCTGGTGACATAGGTCCAGGGAATTGCTTGATTGATGAATGGATGCGAAAAAAATCAAAACATAAATATGATAAAGATGGCTTAATAGCTAAGTCAGGAAAAATAAATGAACTTATTTTAAACCAAGCATTAGATAATTTTTCAATAAATTATAAAAACTCTCTTGATATAAAGGATTTTGATATTTCATTTGTCAGAAGTCTTTCTCTTGAAGATGGTGCAGCAACTCTAACAAAGTTTACAGCTACAGTTATTAAACAAGGATTGACTCACTTAATAGAAAAAAAAAAATATAAAAAGGAATTATGTTCACCGCCAATCATAGTGTGTGGAGGTGGTAGAAAAAATAAACACTTAATGAATTTATTAAACAATATGATTTTTCCAGGAGATGTTTTTTCAATTGATAAAAAAGGCATCAATGGAGATTTTGTTGAGTCACAAGCATTTGCTTTTCTTGCAATTAGAAAATATTTAGATCTGCCAATCTCATTTCCAAATACTACTGGATGCAAAAATTTAATTACAGGTGGTGTGATAGTTAAGAATTTTTAGTAAAGCGCTGTTTCTTTTTTTATATATTTATCTAAACTTTTTGCTAAAGTAGCTTCATTCTTTGAAAAAAAATGATTTGCTTCAGCAACTGCTTGAAACTCAACTTTAATACCTTTTTGTGCACTTAATTTTTTATCTAATTCTGATATATTTATTATAGGAACTAATTCATCTTTTTTACCATAAATCATTAAACCTGATGTAGGACATGGAGAAAGAAAAGAAAAATCATAAACATTTGGTTGCGGGGAAATAGCTATAAATCTATTAATCTCTGGTCTTCTCATTAACAATTGCATTGCAATTAATGAGCCGAAAGAAAAACCAGATACCCAGCATTGAGAGTTATCAAAATTTTCTCTTTCCAGCCAATCTAGTGAAGCCGCAGCATCTGCTAGCTCACCTTGTCCATTGTCAAACTCACCATCACTTTTTCCCACACCTCTAAAATTTACCCTGCATACTGAAAAATCATTTTCCATAAAGGTATGAAAGGTATCCACTACTACTTTATTATTCATAGTCCCACCGTATTGAGGGTGCGGCTGTAAGACTAAAGCTATTGGAGATGTATTTTTATTACTTTTGTAATATTTTGCTTCAAGTCTACCGGCTGGTCCAGGTATAAAAATTTCAACGATTTTATTTTCCATAAATGTAATTGATTATTATTCTCAAAAAAAAATTACATTTATCATAACTAAGCGACAATATGTTAACTTTTTTATCTAATCTATACTTGACTAAAACAGTCAGGATTGTATAAAAAGCCCATACAAATAAGGGTAAATATGAAATTAACATCAAAAGGTAGGTATGCTGTCATGGCTTTAGCTGATTTAGCTAAGTTTAATAGTGCTAATCCTGTATCGTTAAGAGACATATCTTTGAGGCAAGGAATATCCCTAGATTTTTTAGAACAAATATTTTCAAAGCTAAAAAAAAATGAAATAGTAAAAAGTATTAGAGGCACTAATGGTGGCTATATTTTAAGTAAAGATCCTGCTCAAATTAAATTAGCAAATATACTTAATGCCGTAGATGAAGAGGTTAAAACTGTTCAATGTAAAAAAGAATCTAAAAAAGGATGTAATGGCAAAACATCAAAATGTATTACCCACAATTTATGGGATGAGCTTGAAATACACATTAATAATTTCTTTGAAAAAAAGAATTTAAAAGATCTCATAAACAACTCTTCAGAAAGTAGAAATTAAAATGGACGCTAGAGAAAAAGAAATAGAAAAATTAAAAGATTATAAATATGGTTTTTCAACTGATATTGAAAACACAAGAGCACCCAAAGGTTTAAATGAAGATGTTATCAAATTTATTTCAAATATAAAAAAAGAACCCAAGTGGATGCTTGATTGGAGACTAAAAGCCTTTGAAAGATTAAAACAATTAAAAGAACCAAATTGGCAAAAACCAAAATATCCTAAAATAGACTATCAAGATCTTTATTATTATTCTGCACCAAAAAGTATGGATGATAAACCCAAAAGTTTAGATGAGTTAGATCCAAAGTTACTTGAGACTTATAAAAAACTGGGAATACCATTACAAGAGCAAGCAAGATTAAATGGTATAGCTGTAGACGCAGTTTTTGATTCAGTTTCTGTAGCAACAACCTTTAAAGGTGAGTTAAATAAAAAAGGAATAATTTTTTGCTCAATGTCTGAAGCAATTCGAGAACATCCAAAACTTGTAAAAAAATACCTTGGATCAGTAATTCCACTGTCAGATCATTACTTTGCAACATTAAATTCTGCAGTATTTACAGACGGTTCATTTGTTTACATTCCAGAAGGTGTCAGATGTCCAATGGAGCTTTCAACATATTTTAGAATTAATGCCACAGAGACTGGTCAATTTGAAAGAACACTAATTATTGCCGACAAGGGTAGTTATGTTAGTTATCTAGAGGGATGTACGGCACCAATGAGAGATGAAAATCAATTACATGCTGCTAACGTGGAATTAATTGCACTAGATGATGCTGAAATTAAATATTCAACAGTTCAAAATTGGTACCCTGGAGATAAAGATGGTGTAGGAGGTATTTATAATTTTGTTACTAAAAGAGGATTATGTA